>AUXO014330573.1_pt1 | contig 10092 bp, 5 predicted proteins | sample 768731 | NCBI WGS metagenome assembly AUXO01 (sample SAMN02715735, study PRJNA202380) | gut metagenome | biome: sheep rumen | host: Ovis aries | place: New Zealand: Palmerston North | reverse complement strand
AGTCAGAAGCTTCGATGAGATCTTCTCCACAGACTCATACAGACCGAACTCTTCCTCAAGTCCCTTGGCCTCGGCAAGCTTTCTCGCCGCGTCCTTCAGGATGACCGCACGCGGATCGCTCAGAGTGTAGATAGCGTGTCCCATTCCGTATATCAATCCGGAACGGTCAAATGCCTCCCTGTTCATGATCTTCTCCAGGTACTCCTGTATCTGGGTTTCATCCTCCCAGTTGGACAGATGCTCCTTGATGTCCTCGAACATCTTCTCAACCTTAAGGTTCGCCCCGCCATGCCTCGGCCCCTTAAGCGAAGCCAGAGATGCCGCCACCGCCGAATACGTATCGGTACCCGTCGATGAGACAACATGTGTGGTGAATGTAGAGTTATTACCGCCTCCATGCTCTGCGTGAATGACCAGGCACTGATCAAGAACTCTTGCCTCCAGATCCGTATATGCCCCATCGTCCCTGAGCATACGCAGAATGTTCTCAGCTGTCGAAAGATCCTCACTCGGATACCGGATAATCAGAGAACGGTCATTATTGTAATGCTGATACGCGTGATAGTTATACACAGCGATCAGCGGCATCACGCCTATCAGGTGCAGAGCCTGCCTGAAAACGTTCTGTATGGAAGTATCATCAGGATTCTGGTCATATGAGTAGAGGGTCAGGACAGACCTCTGCATACCGTTCATTATGTTCTTGCTCGGCGCCTTCAAAATGACATCCCTGACAAACTTGGACGGCAGTTCCCTGTACTGTGAAAGCAGATGGATAAACTCCCTCAGCTCCGTCTTGTCGGGGAGACTGCCGAACAGCAGCAGATATGTGGCCTCCTCAAAGCTGAACTTTCTGTTTTTGTTGCCCCTTATCAGATCGCTTACACGATATCCCTGGTAATACAGTTCTCCCTCAATCGGCACAGAGCGGCCGTCCACATCCTTGTGGCCATTGACATCGGATATCTCTGTCAGACCGGTCAGAACACCGCGTCCATTCGATTCTCTGAGTCCTCTCTTGACATCATACTTCTGATACAGACCCATATCCATCTTGTTTGCATTGAGCGCGACATCCGTCAGCTCCCTTAACCGTTCATCGCGAACCTTCTTCTCCTCATCGCTCAGCATGTATTACCTCCGGAATTGCTCCATTTCTATCCTCATTATATATGTGCGTTGATTATAGCATGTGCCACTTTCTGTCGGCAAGAGGGAGCCCGGCGATACGCCTGAGCTCCCTCCGTGTACTTAACAACGTGCTCCCCTGTTCAGCCAATCTGCCCGCTGTAGATACCGTCGCTTCAAAAGACTGTCGCAGCACGGCGGCCGGATTGTTCAGTCGGCATGTTATTTTTTACCTTTTTTACCCTTCTTTGTCTTTTTGTCCTTCTCTTTATCCTTCTTCTTGCCGCTCTTTTTAATCTGTCCCGTTACACTGCTTTCGCCCGCGTCTCTGCCTGCCTTAGATCCGGAGGATCTCTTCGGCGCCGTATCGTCCCTCACCGTGCCGGAAGACCTCTTAGGCGCCGTATCTTCTCCAACCGTCTCGGAAGAATTCTCAGGTAAAACGCTGCCTGCGGCGCCGATTCCCGAAGGCTCCACAGCTCCGGCTTTGGGCAGTCTCCTGTTCCGGGCCGCGTCATGTTCATCTGGACGCTTACGTACCCGGGTCCCTTTAGAATACTCTTCAAGGAAGGCAGCCGCATGCGCCAGATTCGACTCGTTCAGGGAGTAATATGTCCATTTCCCGCGGCGGACAGCATTGACCACTCCGGAATCAGACAAGGTCTTCATATGATGAGATAATGTCGACTGCACAACATCAATTGCCTCGAGGATCTCCCCCGCACTAAGTTCTTTTTCCCGCAGCAATGCTAAAATCTGTATTCTGTGAGGATCTCCAAGAGCCCTGAAGACCCGGTCAAATGCTTCTCCCCCCGCGAATGGCACACTCTTTTTCATACTGCACTCCCCTTATCTATATTCTAAATCCACAGGACAAATGGATTATAAATAAGCCTGCCATAAAGCTTCTTTTATAACACTTGTGAAGCAGAATAAGCCTCTTCTTACGTCGCCGGTGTTCCTGAAGATGTTGTCTGCGCAGCCGCGGCCTGAGCTGCCTGGGCAGCCGCTGACCGTGACCAGGACACGATAGACCCTATCCCGTCGTCATCGACAGTTCCATATAAGTCTTCAATCATTGAATTCAGTGTCCAGACATCAGTCGGGCCTGTAACCTGGGCCAGGGCCTCCTCTGACTCATCCTTGTAGACTACGACCGGCACCCCTTCTTCGATCTGGTCATAGATCAGTTTCACAGCCGCCAGCGGCGTATTCACGCATCCGTGTGATCCGCTTCCAAGGTAGATGGTGCCTCCGAACCATGCCCTGCTCTGCATGTCGTGAATTCCGACGCCCCCGTTAAACGGCATCCAGTAATCAACCGGTGACGCGTATCCCTGGCCGACCAGTGTCTGGTTGCGCATCCTTCCTTTCAGCGACCATACTCCTCCGGACGGAGTTTCATGTCCGGCATAAGGGTTGCCGGTAACAACCGGTGTCTCGACAATCAGGCTGCCATTCTTATAGAACCACATCGTCTGATTTGTAAGACTGATCTCAACATAGGTATTACCGATATCACCCTCATCACGGCAGTAAGCCTCCTGCGTATAGACAGGATTCATGGTGGTCTTCTTCTGACCGCGTATAGCCTCCAGGAGCTCTTCAAAGGTCGCTTCCTGATCCATCAGCCATCCGTAATCTCCGATACCCGCTTCAAGGGTTATCTTTGTGCCGATGCTGGTGAAGAAGTCACGCTCACACTGGAGCGTATCGTACTTTACGGCCAGTTTTTCCACATACCTTCTGACCTTATCTTCATTCAGAGTATATGTATTTCCTTTTTTATCGAGGAACTTCGATATAGTCTCGGAATTAATCACCTCTGTCCGGCTTCCGAACCGCATGAGAATCTTTGCTCCGAGAACCTTGTTCATGGTCATAGCCTGTGACGTAAGGCTCAGATCGCTGCTGTTTATCTTCGGATTCTCATATAACCCAAGCTTGTCAAGATCGATATATGTCGATCCGGTGTTCAGTGCATCCTTTACTGCCTCTTCAGTCTTCTCTCTGTTCAATGTCGTACCGTAGATCTCAGTCTGAACCTGAGCTCCGTCATCCGTAAGAACGACCTGCGCGTCCTGAGGACTGATCATGTTTTCCTTCTGCATACAGGGGAGCCGCCCGAGAGCGTCGCTGACCATGCTGTTGTCGTATGATGTCTCAAGCGCAGAGTTCTTATCTCCGAACAGTGCAGCCAGCATCATAACCGGCCACGCCCAACTCCTCTGATTCTTCATCACGCTGTCAATCTCGCCGTTGTCGTTGTAGATCATCCCGACGTCTTCCGCAGTGATGATGTTTTCCTCCTGATTGGATGAAGCTGCCGCACTGTCGCCGTCAGCCAGCGGTTTTCTCGTTTCCAGCATCAGGCTGTACGAATCCACCTTTGATTTCACCGCTGCCTTCACGTCATATACAGACTGCCCGGATGCCGGAATGCCGAAGAATTCTGTCCCCGGATAGAAGCGGTTCCTGTAATACCACGCCGTATACCCATAGCCTGCCGACGCCAGGGCTACAGCTGACACAATGACCGGTATGCGGAAGCGGCGAAAAAATGCGCGGATCCCACTTCTTGCCGGCGCCCCCTCACCGGCCGGTATAATATCCGCCACTGTTATGGCCGCATCCGGCTGAACAGCAGCAAGTTCCGGCTGAGCAGCAGCGGATCCATGCCGAGCTGCGGATGGCTCGGACTGAGCCGCAGATACTTCAGGCTGAGCGGCATCTGGAGTATCTGCCTGTTTGCCAGGCTGATTAGACTGGATCCTGATGCGGTTCCTTGTTTTCCCTGTTTTAAGAAGCGGATTGCTCTGAGTCAGATAGCTGCGTTCAGGCTTTGACCGCCGCTGCCCCGTCTCTTGCCCGCTCCCGTTTACCAGAGACTGTCTGCCGCCCTCAGGCTCGTTCTCGGATATATATGTCGTCTGCTCTGCCGCAGAAGCCGCGTTATTTGCAGCGAGGCTGTGTGCATCATCATTTTTCAGGGCATCAGAAAATGCATCCGCGGCTATTGCCGGACGGATGTCCTTAACTGTCTGTTTTATTAAACTATTACCGGAAGCTGCCGCAGCATGATCCTGAGCGGCTTTTGACACAGAAACCGGGGAATCCGATGATTCCCTAACCTGAAACAAGCGCCCGTCGCTTCCGACTTCCAGCCTGTCCATATGGCTGTTTGCCAGTCCGCGTCCGTCGCTTGTCTTTCTTTTGGAGTTATGATTACCCTTAACTGCGCTGTTTCTATTCCCGGATCTGCGTTCAGCGGCCTTTCTCTCTTTCCTTACAGAGCTGCTGTCGACATACAGAAGAGAATTCGTCTCCCCACCATTTCGGGAATAGCGGCTTGATGACGACAGACCCGTACGCGGATCTTCCGCCAGATTTCCCCTATTCATCCGGTGCCCCTTACTAATACTTCACACTGATCCGGCCTCCCCTAACAGCCGTATCAGCTCCCCTGTGAATACGATACGTAATTATTATATCGAATCATGTCGGAAATTCAATTAAAAAGAGCACGGAATTCCGAAAAAGTTATGCACCGGTTATTCACACGATTCCCCACACGGTTTCCACAGCTTTTCCACTGCGCTGTGACAGTATGATTGCTTATTTCTCAGTACAGCACTACCGGAGTTCCTGTATCCGCGTTGTTAAATATAAATTCCGCCGCGTAGTAAGGCATGTTAACACACCCATGTGATCCGCTGGTCTGGTAGATCTGACCGCCGAACGCCGATCTCCACGAGGCGTCATGCAGGCCCTGGCCGTCATAAAACGGCATCCAGAATTGAACCGGCGTCCCGTTAGTCTCATTCGACGGAATAAGCGTAGCCGGGCTTTCTTTATAGGCAATCGGGAATATCCCCGTCTGTGTGGGAGTATTTTTCGCAATGCATCCGGTCACTACATCAGACTCAAGGAGCAGCTGGTAGTCCTTATAAAACCATACATGCTGTGCGCCTATCGAAACCTCGACATAAGAACCCATATCGTCTCTTCCGTTCCGTCCGACGCCTTTATAAGCATACACCGGCTCACGTTCTGTCTGGGTATTGGACTGGATATCGGACAGCAGTTGTGCATACTCACCCTCTTCATCTACCAGATATCCATAATTGTTTTCGTGCTCTGAGAACACGATATCACTGCCTCCTGTCGTATGGAAAGTCCTGTCATAGTAGATAGTGTTATAGTTCTGGCCCAGATTCATCACATATTCGCGCAGTCTCTCCTCGCTGAGATATCCCTGGTCGCCCTCGAATACAACCCAGTCGCAGATGGTGTTCCAGTCGAGAACTACCTTCTCATCACCGAATACATAGGTGATTACAGCCTTATCATAAGAGTTGAATGTATTAACCTTGAGGTTCAGGCCGGGATCAGTCGAAAGTATCGACGGAGGGATATACAACGATTCGGGGATCGCTATCTGGATATCCGGCTCAGGCGCAGTTCCCCCTATGACCTGATCTACAGACGACTGTACAAGCTGCTGGATATCGGAGTCGTTCAGCTCTGTTCCACGCACCTCCGGCTGGATGGAGTAGTTCTTCGCCTCCTGGTCATACACAATCTCCGCGTTCACATTCAGCACCCTCTCATCAGACAGGGCAGATGTATTTACAGTACCTGCAAGCTTCTGTGCGTCGAATCTGAAGGGTACGTCCAGCTCAAACGAATTGCCGTTCATCAAAGAATCCAGAAGCACAGCTATCGAACTCTTCTGCTTGTCCAGCGCGTCCCTTATGCCTGACATCAGCGCGTCTTCATCAATCGTATAACCGACTTCATCCAGCGACCACTGCGCTTCCTCACGTCCGCTCTCCGTCAAATGTATCCTGGCTTTAGTGAATTCATCCCTGAGAACCGGGAGAACTTCTTCAGGACTCTTACCGGACACATCAAATCCGTCTATAGACGTGTTCTCAAAAAATGTGGTGCGGTTCCATTCCCGGTGCAGATACACACAGGAAATAATAATAATCGCGGCAAGCAGCGCAGCGCCGACGCCGAGAACCCATTTCATGATCTTAGCCAAAGCTCAACCCCTCTGTTTTCTATTATTAATGTACCCCAGCGCCGAAGCGAATGCCTGCTTCGGATCGTTTCATGCTGTAATCACTATATCATCATCCCATGTGTCCGTCATCACGGTTTTCACGGAATAATTTGTTAAGACTTTTGTAACAATCCTGCGCTCAGCATTTCCTTAAACAAAAGGCCGGGCTCATAGCGCCCGACCGGTATAATATCATCACTCATGGTAAACGCTGACAGAACATCACCAGCGTGTAATTCCGCCGGGGCGGAACTGACATGCGGATAGCGTCAGGCGCGCTTTACCTTGATCTTGTATATCAGCACCCACAGGCCCGATACCAGGAAGAACACCGCCGCAGCTCCGCGTGATGCCAGACCAATATAGTCGTTAGGCGCCATGGGTATCATGAGCAGAACACACGCCGCAGTGCACAGCAGAGAAAGGAATACCACAAACCCTGGCATCCTGCCGGGATCTGTTCCCTTCTTCGCATTGTCCTTTACCACCTTAAGGCAGAACATCCACTGGATGTAATACATCACTACAAAGACCGACAGTACGATCATAACTATCAGGAGAATCACTCCCTGAATAAGAGACGAATCAATAGATCCCGACTTTCTCTGCGCACCGACAACAACGAAGTACACCGAGATAACCAGGCCTATTGCCAGCACCAGGCAGGCGATAAGGAACTTCAGGATCATCATGACTCTGGCCAGTGTATATCCGCCCATCGGGAACTGACGGCGTCTGGTATCAGTACGGAAGAACATCAGCCACAGGGCAAAGGCGTACAGCACATTTGGAACCAGGAATACCACCGCGATTCCAAGTTCAACCGTCTTGCCGAGCTGTGATATGATGCCCTGGACATTTACGACCATCTTGACAAGCTGCGACGCGAGCTCGGTCAGCATCTGCGTGAAGAAATTCGTCCCTGTACCGGATAGGATATTGGCAAGCATGCTCTCCGACTCGGTAATATTGCGCAGAGCATTTCCGCAGTAGATGTTGTATGCGTTGAGAGCAAGCATCGCGGTAAATGCAATAGCCATCAGACAGAATGTGACGCTCTTGACTCTCTTGCGGGCGCGCACCATGAAGACCTTACTGCCTCCGGCACTCTCACGCCTTCCGTAGTCGGCTCTTTGCCCCTGCATCTGAGGTTCCTGGCCGCCCGGCTGGCGGTATCCGTATCCGGCGCTTCCATATTGATCCCGCTGAGGTGCGCCATACTGTCCATTGCCGTTATACGTGCCCCCGGCTACACCCTCTCTCTGGCTTGCCGCCTGTGCGCGTCTTGCCTCACGCCTTGCCTCATACTGGGTTCTTGCTCCGTAGGTCTGGCCGCGCCCGACATCCTGCCGCCAGTCCTCGCCATAGCCCGGAGTCATATCCGGCGCGGCATATGTATTCTCAGTTCCGGTAAACTGTCCCGCAGGAGTTGTCTCGCCAAACTGGCTGTTCACCGGAATCTGCCCCGCAAATGCCGGCTCCTGCGTCACCATCGCCTCATCCTCAGCACTTTGTGCCTCATCCTCAGCACTCTGTGCCTTCTGAGGCACATTGCCTTCTTCCTGCGCACCATCCACAGTGGCGCTTTCAGCCTGTACGCTCTCTGACGGCGCATTATCTGCCGGAGCGCCATTGGCCTCATCGGCCTTCGGGCTTTCTTCCGTTCCTTCCGTCTTGAGTTCAGGCTCAGAGACTGGCATGGATCCGTCCTTAGGAGACTCAGACGCTTCCCCTGCGTCAATAATTACCGGCTCCTGCGTCAAAACCGCGTCACCCAGCCTGTTTCCGCATACGGAGCATGAAACGAGCGAATCCTCATTCTCATGACCGCAGTACATACATCTTTTCATGTTCACCTCTCCCGTAATATTCCGGAACATCGTAGTCTTACCCCGGCGTGGGTCTCATCAACCCGTACCGCGGAGTTTTGACATACTACGCGCCATTATAGCGCGATTCATGCCATGAAGCAAGTCGCCGTAATTCTGCCCCTATTATAACAGAGAGCCGGCCCGCGCGCTCTTTTCGCGCGAGCTAAGGGCCGGAACGATATTCCCTGCCGCAGGCCGCATATACTGCACGAATTGATATTCATTATCGCGAACCGGCATTCTGCGCCGGGATCATTTTTTATCTCACCATTAAATTTGTCCGCAAATCCTGTATAAAGAAACAATTCCGCCAGTGGCGGAATTGCACCGGGACACTATACGGAAGTCTCCCGTCTTAGCCGCGTCCCGGAAAAGCTCCCGGAATAATCACGGATCCAAGGATCGCTCTCTTCTATTGTTCTTCCTCCTGTACGAGGGCCTGGGCGCCGCCCAATGTCTGGACCTGCACTCCGCCTGCCGTCTGAGTCTGAACCTCCCCGGCGTTCTGTGCGGCAGCCCCCTGAACCTGCGCCTGCGCGGCGGCCTGCGCGGCCTCTGCTGCTCTTGCAAAGTCGTCTCCGCCCGTCAGACCGTCCTGCTTCATCATCTGATTCATGACCGAAATATCGCTGGACACATCCCAGGCTGTCGTCTGGAAGAATGAGTCAAGGAACTTCTCAAAAGCCTCATTAATCGTATCAAGAGAGGATTCGATCTCCCGCTTCGCAGTCTCTATATTCTCCCCCTGCACCGTCTGCTTATCCAGCGTCGCATAGGTATCTACCAGCTTCTGTGTTGTCGGGAGATAATACTTCATAAGCCTGTGAAGATCCGGCGCTGTATCAGGCGACGCGGCAACACGGTCGAAGATATTGGTGACAATCTGTTCAAGCCGGTTCAGCTTCTCTGTGAACACAGGATCCGGCACCTCTTCATTTTTCCGGTGGATATGAGCAATGAAAGCTTTGCCTTCCTCCACCATCTCAGAGGTCTCACGGTCAAGCCTCTCTGCCTCCCTCGCGCTGTCCTGACTGCGCGCGGCGGCATTTTTCTCCATCTTCGAGTATTCCTTCAGATCCTTCCGGTCAAATACGCTCTCCGCTTTCATGCGTTCCTGGTAAGAGCGCATCGTCTCAAGGTACTGATCGTACGCCTCATGACTGGTCATGAAGGCGGTCTCCTCCTTGTCCATATACGTCTTGCCGGTAAATATACCGTCGCGTATCATAGCCTGAATATCATCCGCGACCCACTGTTTGCTCTTGCCGAACGCCGAAGCGATCTCCTCTACGGTGATCGTATCGCGGTTCTCCATCATCTTCAGAATCTTGCGGGCCCGGTTGATTCTTCCTACCTTCTTGAACCCCTTCACCATATTCCATCCGCTGAAGGCCGTAACAACCCCGAAGAACACTGTCATAGGATTAAATGCGCCAATCCCCAGCACTCCTCCGGCAAAGAATATGCCGAAGAAAAATGTCGCGCAGGTTCCGGCTATGGAGCGCGCATACGCCCCAAACGGACTGACAACGCCATCCCCGGACACGGCATGGCTGTTCCGCGCTGAAGATCCCGTCCCTTTCTTCCGGTCTTTCGCCGCCTGATAGCTGTTCTTCGTCTGGGAGCGGTAGGTCTGAGCCCCATCTGCCTTGAAGAACGGCGTCTTGAAAATAGAGTCATGAACAGCGTCCGCGGCTTCATTCAGCGCGCCGGTTATCTCACGGTTCAGTGAAGAATAATCACCTGACGCTATAGACTTGTTGACTATCTCCGCGATATGGCTTACCGCTTCAAGCGGTTCAAGTTTTTCTTTTTTATTACTCATGACAGTCACCCTGTAATCAGTTCCTGATGAAATGTTCTGCGGCTCATAGGCTTTTGGCCCCCGACAGACAATTATATCGTGCGCATTGCGCATTTCTCACTGTCTCGGCTTCGGGGTCTATCGACCCTTTACATCATTATATTATGATGTTGGGGTCAAAAGTACCTTTTGCCCCCAACTATGATGTACGGATCGCTTCG
>AUXO017696194.1_pt1 | contig 10093 bp, 12 predicted proteins | sample 768731 | NCBI WGS metagenome assembly AUXO01 (sample SAMN02715735, study PRJNA202380) | gut metagenome | biome: sheep rumen | host: Ovis aries | place: New Zealand: Palmerston North | reverse complement strand
CAACCACTTCTAAAAAGAATGGTTAGAGAAAACAAATTAGGTAGAAAAACTGGTGAAGGGTTTTATAAATATTAGAAATATACTCATATAAAAGAAAGGATATAATTGGAGATGACTAAGAAAAAAGTATTTGTATCGTTTGATTATGAGAATGACAGGCAGTATAAACAGTTGCTTGATGCGTGGGATGCTAATAAGAATATGGACTTTGTGTTTGATGATTGTTCGGCTGATGAGATTCATACTGAATCTGTATCCGTAGTTAAAGCAGGTCTTACAAAACGAATAAAAGATAGCAAATATACACTAGTGATTGTTGGTAAGGAAGCAAATAAGCGTCATAGCGATTATAAGGAAATAGGGTATAGAAATTGGATTAACTTTGAAATAGCAAGAAGCAAAGAAAATGGCAACAAGTTAGTTGCGGTTAAACTCGATAAAGCATATGAATCTCCTGAGGAGTTGCTTGAGTCAGGGGCATCATGGGCTATGAGGTTTTCACAAGAATCTATAATAAAAGCGCTTAATGAGGCTTAGGCAGTGGATAATAGTATTAATGTTTTGTATGACCATTATAAGGATACATGTAGTGTACAGAGAAAGAATTTGAAAGTGCGCAATATTCTGTTTGTAGTAGTAATAGTTGTATTAGGACTACTACTGCTTATATCTTATTGTCCTGATACAGTAGGAGATGCAATACTATCATTTTTAGTACATGAATACGGAATTAATGTGAGGATTCAGTTTGGCATCATGCAGAGTTTGATATGGGTTGTTTTATTATATATATCGGTCAGATATTATCAGAGTACGATTAATATAGAACGTACATATAAATATATTCACAAACTTGAAGAGAGATTAAGTTTTTTGGTATCTAATAATGATGAAGAGAGAATCACAATCGTCATAGATAGAGAAAGTGGAAACTATCTTGAGGACTACCCTGTACTTAGTAGTATTATTGACAGTATGTATAAATGGGTCTTTCCAATTATATATATTATTGCAGTAGCTTTTAAGATTATCATTGAAAGACGGTGTGAATTTCTATATGCTTTTGATATTATATTATTCACAATTGCTATAGTGCTATGTGTTTTGTACATTTTTTTAACTGGAAAATCTTCAAAAAATATAACAAGAAAATTGATAAGGGATGATATTTATGATGGCATATTTCTGATTTGGAACGTGTTTTTTCATTAGTTTGTTTTGAACTTTTTTATGTATGGTGTGAGCCCCTTAAAATAATTAGCTTTAGATAGGATTTGAGAGGATATTATAAAAAAGAACACGTTAAACAAGCCTATAATATAAATAGAATATGGATGGAAGATAAGGACGGAAACCTTAAAATATCTTTTGGTAGGACGTTTTTGCGGAAAAGATGGCTTAGAAGATTTGACATAAGCCGAAGAATTTTTTTAATAGATTAATAGACTATGAGTAATGCCGAAAAAATAAAAACAATAGAACAATATATTAGCATAATAAAAAAAGAATATGGTAAGGAAGGGTGTTCATCTATAAGAAATATTTATTATAGAGGACAATCACAGCAACAGTATACATTGAAACCTAAACTTTATCGAAAAATAGAAGGACATATTGATGATGATGAAAATTATTTAATCTATGAGAAAGAAATATGTAATCGAGCAAAACTAGAGTATGCTGACTTTTTTGATGATTGTAATAATTCAATTGATGAATTAGCATTAATGCAACACTATGGAATTCCAACTCGATTATTGGATGTGACGGAGAATCCCCTTGTTGCTCTTTATTTTGCATGTGTAAATAACATAAAAAATGACGGAGAAGTTTTTGTGTTAAAACAGGATTTTTCGACAAAACAATATACAAGTTATGACTGTGATAGGAGGATTGCTTAATTGATTTTAGTATGCCTAACTTCTTATTAAGAAGATTCTTTAAAGCACTTACGCCCAATTATCCGTACCCAATGCTACGGATTAGAGAAGAATTATATGAAGTTTTACCTGAGGTGACTATAGTAGACAGAAAGTATTATGGGCCTTTAGGGAGAGCTGTTTTTATAAATGGGGAGGGAACATGGATAAATGTAGTAGATGGTTTTATAGTTGTAAAAAATGTTAGAAAGTTTGGCGAAAAAGATATGTTAGAATTGTCACAGCTTGTTCCAATTGGATATAGGTTTATGGATTCATAAACGAAGACAGTACGTAATAATGAACTGTGAATAAATATGAATGGTTACACGATGGGGAGTTATACCAATCGTAGCACTTGGAATATAAAATGAATTTGTTTTGTTGTAAGGATATATTATTATGGCTTTGAAGGAAGGATTATTGAAGTATATGAGCGAGAATAGATTCACTAGTTTAGACTTATTGAAGATTTTGTCTATGTTAGGTGTGATTATTCTTCATTATGTGGGATTTATTGGCCATGGGGCGAAATTTGCTGAGGGGACTAATAATATATATGTTTGTTCTGTTTTAGTAGGCTTATTTACTTACGCTACAGATACATTTATGATTGTTAGTGGGTATTTGTTAGCACAACGTAAAAAGATTTGTGTTGCAAAAGCTATTGAATTATTGTTTTTAAATCTAATTATTAGGTTGCTAATATATTTTTTTGATTTAATAACTAATAAAGCATCTTTCTCAGTAAATGGTCTTATTCGTAATGCATGTGGTATATCTTATTTTATAATCTTATATATAGTTGTTTATCTTTTGAGTCCATATATTAATATTATGTTGAATAGAATATCTTGTAAGAGTAGGAGGATTCTTGTGTCCTTGTGTGTTTTTTTGTTTTCAATTTATCCTATGATAATGACTGTTAGCCAAATTTTAACAGGTATTAATCTGTCAGAATGGAGTTCACTTGGAAAATTTGGAAATCAGGATGGTTATTCTATTACAGTATTTATCCTTATGTATATAATTGGTGCAGCAGTACGATTAGATAGTAAAAAGAAAGGTGAAAGTGTAATTAGATATATTGTTGGATTAATTATATGTGTTATTGCTAATTCATTTATTTTTTTAATACAGAATAGATACCAGTTTGCGCCTAGTTTAAGTGGATATTATAATCCATTTACTGTAATGGGAAGTTTGTGTCTGTTGAAGATTTTTACATCTTTTAAGATTAATATAAGATGGTTAAAAATAGTATTACAATGGTTTTCGGAAGGGACGTTAGTTGTTTTATTAGCATCTGGAACATTCTTAGAAATGCTAGATGTAGAAAAATATGCACAAGGAAGAAGTGTTATGTTTTTTTTACATATTTTAATTTCATCATGTTTAATATATGTTTTTTGCATTATAATTTGGTTTATATATAAGAATACTTTTGGTAGATTTATTAATTTTGTAATAAAAAAGATACCTTCTGTTACCGTTTCATAAATGAATAAGTAGGATAAGTTATAAAATAAGGGATGTTTTGTTAATGAAAAAAGAGATATTTGATAATTCTGCAAGCTTAGTTGTAGACGCCAATCGTATTCTTTACACTGCGACTCCGTTTGCTCGTAGTACTCTGTTACATCTACAAGAGATAGGAGAGTTAAGGGCAATACATCCACACAAATCTTCACGCGCTGATTTGCAGTCGTATTTATTTTTTGTTGTAGTTTCAGGTTCCGGTAAGTTGCTGTATGCTAATCATGAGTATAGATTACAGAAAGATGATTGTGTGTTCGTTGACTGTAGTAGGCCGTATACTCATGATACGGATTCGGATAACTTGTGGTCTTTAAAATGGATTCATTTCTATGGAAATTGTATGTCATCTGTGTATAATAAGTATTGTGAGCGAGGAGGACAACCCGTTTTTAGGCCATCAGATGAAAAAGCAATGGAGACAATACAATCTATACATAGCAAGTTGGTGAATGTGGCTAGTAGTGATGATTATATGAGGGATATGTTAATCAATCAGGAATTAAGTCGTCTCCTAACAATCATTATGTCTGAGTCTTGGCATCCTGAAGAACAAGAAGAGATGCCGAAAAAACAATCAAATCTAATTCCGATAAAGGAATATCTGAATGCTAATTATGCAGAGAAGATAACATTGGATGAGCTTTCAGACAAGTTCTATATTAACAAGTATTATCTGGCTAAATCTTTCAAAGAGCGGTATGGCGTTAGTGTGAACAATTATTTGCTCAACATTCGCATTACGAAAGCAAAGGAACTTTTGAGGTTTTCAGATAAGTCAATAGAGCAGATAGGATTAGAGTGTGGTCTAGGGCAAGCACATTATTTTAGTAGCAAGTTTAAAGAAATAGAAGGTATTCCGCCGAGTGTTTATAGAAAGCAATGGTAATTACACGTTGCTTTCTTTTTTATATTTAGTATTAAAAGCCAAGATTTTGTAAGTGAAAGCCAAGATAATGAATTAATATATCTAATTTCCTATCCTATAATGGTAAAGTCGTTCAAATAAACGATGATATTAAGCATTATTAAGAGAGGTTAGGTATATTAAGATGATGGAAAAAAATGCAAAAATCTATGTTGCAGGACATAAAGGAATGGTTGGTTCCGCAATTGTTCGTGAATTGGAGAGGCAAGGATATCATAACTTTGTCTTTAGAACACATAAGGAGTTAGATTTGACGAGACAAGCTGATGTGGAAGCTTTCTTCGAAGAAGAGAAGCCGGAATATGTATTTCATCCTGCAGGTAAAGTAGGGGGGATCGTTGCTAATAATGAAGCACCGGCAGATTTCATGTATGAGAATATGATGATGGAGATGAATGTTATTCAAAGTGCTTGGAAGAGTGGTGTTAAGAAGCTAGAATTTCTAGGTTCATCGTGCATTTATCCGCGTATGGCGCCTCAACCTATGAAGGAGAAATACTTGTTGACGTCTGAGCTTGAACAGACTAATGAAGCATATGCGCTTGCTAAGATATCTGGACTTCGATATTGTTCATATCTTAATCGTCAATATGGCACTGACTTTATATCTGTAATGCCAACTAATTTATATGGACCAAATGATAATTATCATCCAACACATTCACATGTATTGCCTGCTTTAATTCGAAGATTTCATGAAGCAAAAGAGTCAGGAGCCACTGAAGTTACATGTTGGGGGGATGGTAGTCCATTAAGAGAGTTTTTATATGTTGATGATTTGGCAAATCTATGTGTATTCTTAATGAATAATTATAGTGGCAATGAGACAGTAAATGGTGGAAGTGGAATTGAAGTTAGTATAAAGCAATTAACAGAGTTGGTAGCTAAGGTTATTGGATATAATGGAGAAATTAAGTGGGATACATCTAAACCTAATGGAACACCACGTAAGCTACTAGATGTCTCTAAGGCTACAGAGCTAGGTTGGACATATAAGACGGAGTTAGAGGATGGAATAAGGCTTGCATATGATGATTTTCTAAATAGTCCGATGAGGGTTGAGAGATAATTGAATAGTTTTATTCGAATGATTCTGTCTCGTTGGTTAGATGAAAGAACCACCAAAAGAATAAAGCCTACTATAAAAGGAACAACTTTGAAAAAATATTCTTATAATGATACATCAACATAAGAAAAAGAATAAGAGATATTTAAATATATTAACTGGAACTTCTAAATCAGCAATTACTAGCCAAGCAAAGCTAAAACTGTTTTATAAAAATATATTGGGACAAAAGATTAATATTGTTGATAAAGATGAATGCTTAAATGGTAATCCAGAGTATATTGAGATGCCATCATATCCAAATGATGGATATTGTAAGATGATAGGTGATAAGGTTGTAGTAAAGCTACAAGAATAGATTCAAGTAAAGCTTGATAGAGAATTATTTTTTTGAGGTTAGAATGAAAATTTGTTAATGAGTTACTGTGTTTTGACTTAAAGAGTAGCGTTCATAGGATAAGGTATCAAAGAGTAGGTACTTTCTAAGGTGGCTCACTTTTTAGTTGGCGATGGTAGCTCAAAATGAAGATGGCACTAGTGCTAGCTTGAAAGTGAGCCACCGAGGATCACTTTTAGAATAGCAAATATTAGTGTGATTAAGGGATGTATTTATGGAGATAGGTAAGATTTTAGGAACAATATTTAAGATAGTAGTGACAATTATTGGATTATTTTTAGCCATTTTTATTTTTTTACAATTGTTTATAGCTATTGCTTGCGAGATTCATATACAATTAAGAGAAGACATTCCTGAATTCGGAGGTGATTATTATGTTTCCGTATCTAAGAAGAATGATAATAATTATTATACAGTAGCTTACTATAGAAATGAAATATATAATGAAACAGTAAACTATGACAATTTAGCCTTAGTTATTGGAGAAAACATAGTTGTAGATATTTCAAAAGAAGATGTTAATAATAATGCTGTTATTCGTTGTAGATTGTTAGAAGAAGGAAAAGCATCAATAGTTAATGAGAAAGAGGCATCCGAGGAAGAACTAAATGCTCAGACTACAGCAAAGTTGGAAAGGAAAGGCATATGGGGAAAAAACGATGATGGCAGCAAAGTAGATGCTAATCCGCAGATAAATGAAGCAATTGTTAATTATCATTTAATTACTAACATTATAACTTTTTTAAAGAATAATATTATTTTCAAATGGATAATTCGATTATTATATGCAATCTTTGGTTTTTCAATTGTTTTTACTATTATAAAAATTATCGTTACGAAGCAAAGAGTAAGTGTAGTTTTTATGGGTGGGACTTCTTCTGGAAAAACAACTATTATAAAGAAACTACGTAATCCGAATTTGACTAAAAAGGAGCTTTTGGATGATGCTGTTCCGACTGTTACATCAAATATAATAAAAGAAGAACCATTTCTTTTAAATGGGAAAAAAGTTACACCTGCGTATATTGATAATGCGGGGAATAGTATAGGGGAAATGATCGATGAGTTATTAGACTACGGCGAAATATGGTTTTCCCAAAAAGTTGTTGTTTATGTTTTTGCAGGTACCGAGATGAATGTAGGAGAATTTATTGATTGTAAGACATTTTATTCTGAGTTAGGGAAAGCTTTTGCAACGATGAAAATACTAAATAGTAAGTCAGTAAATAGGAAAATGAAAAAAATATTGTTTATAAATAAAGTTGATTTGTTAGAAGATGCAAAGAACGTTGAAGAGAAACTGAAAGAAAAGTATTCAGTATTTGAAGAATTATGTCAAGAGGTAGATATAGTGGTTAGTGGAAGCGGATTAGAAGGATATGGACTTGGGAAATTAAGAGATGAACTCACCACTATATAATTGATAGCTATAACGAATTATTAACTGAAAGATAAATATTAATGATAATAGATTATTTTTTGATTCTGCCATATTTAACACAACAAGATATTGTTTTTTTCTCAACATTAAAAGATAATAGTAAGCTGATTAACATGGCTTACGCAGATATTGTGAACAGACGAATTGATAAAAATCTTGTTCATGTTGTTCGAGAAAGGGACGAATTATTTGTATTTCACATTTATCCTATTAAAAAAGCAGAGAGGATAAGTGGACGAACAGGGAGATTGATGACTATTGGGTATAAAATAAAGCAAAAAGATTATATAAATAATGAAACTCAAATTATATGCGACATATCGATGGTGTTTTCTAAAATAAAAGGGTTTTGCTATGATATAAAAGAAAACGATAATGTTGTTGATAGTTTCGTAGAAAAAGTTGATATGAAATCGTATAATGTTTTTTTTAAGAAAGAATTATCGGAAATTAACAATCCTATTAGTTTCATTAGTTGTGAATCTGAAATAAAACACAAGAAAATAATATCGTTATATAGATTTATTATGCTGTGTTCAAAAAGGAATAAATCTTATTGGATTTGTTATAGAAAGGAATGCTTAAATAAATATTTATTCTTGGATAACTTGTTTTTGTTTGAAATATAGAATAAAGAGAGCGAGAACGATAGAAGCAATATTATAATAATAAATGTTAAAAGAAGGTTAATGAGCCAGACTAGGATTAGCCTCCATTAGCAAAAGTTGAATGGAATATAAAAGTTTTAAGCACTTATATAAATTGATAATGTTGTTGCGACTAGTGGCTATAAGTAAGTGCTGTGGGAGTTTTATATGTTGAAAAAAACATAGAGGTAGTTAAAAGTGAAAAAGATAGAGGTGAAGAACCGCTAGAAAGTAATAGTACAATAATAGATAATGGTGAGGGATGTAAAGATTATTATATGCCGACGTTGTTGGAAACATCGTTTGATGATATAAGAGAATTATCAAAACGACAAATTGAGTTGTTCGAACATTGGTCTAGAAGGTTAATTGATGAGATTTTTCGTGACAATTATGGTAATGATTATATTAATACAGAAGTCAATGTGGGACAACCATTAGTCAAGAATGAAGTTAGAAAAAGAATAGAAGAACGTAAGGTAGATAATCCCAGAAGATTTCCAAGAGATATTGATGCTATTTTAATAGAAGATATTCAGTATTTTATTACAAGACAAGACTTGTATAAAAACCATTTTAAGAACGTCTTTGAATCATTCTATTCTGGCGATGAAGAGATACGGAGTATGCTTGATAGATTGATAGACATTAGGAATAGATTATATCATGATAACCCTATTTCTATTAGAGACGCAGAAAGAGTGTTGTGCTATACCAATGATTTTATAGATGTTATAAAAGATTATTATATGAAGCTTGGAAAAGAGAGAGACTTTAATGTCCCTACAATTATTAGTATAACTGACTCGCAAGGGAATGCATCGTATCGAAGAGATTCTGCTTACACTTGGGAGATAAAAAATGTTGGAAAAGAATTGATAGAAAGACATAAAAAATATTATCATGATGCTATTACTACATCACACAGATCTGGAGAGACTTATGAGATAGAACTTGAAGTTGATGAAAGCTTTGAACCAAATTCATATAGTATTACTTGGATAATGACGTTAAATTATAAAAGGATTATGGAAGGGACAGGAAGAAAGATCTTTATAAGATTCACAGATGAAATGGTTTCATATGAGCCTAAAATAATTGTGAAACTGAAAACTAATAAAGAATGGCATAGATTTGCATATATAAATTGTGATGATTAAATAGAAATCCAGTTGGCAAAGGTTTTGCCACAAGTTGAAGATACATATTAAATAGGTGGAGTATATGGACAAATATAAAAAATAACTCTGACAAAATATACATGTTTTCGAAAAAAAGATGACATAGATATAGATTTAGAAAAACAGTTTTTTGAGTGGGCGAAGGGACAAGTCACAATTCTTCAACCGGTATCTCTTCGGGAAACACTTTGACAAATGTGTTGCGTAAACAAATCATTTACAGTATAGTTGCGTAAGGGAAGATAACGCACATGAATAAACCATATAATCTATACAAAGTGGGTTTGGATAATGAAGATTTAATAATGAAAATTATGATGTACTTTTCTCCTAAGTTTAGAGACAAGAATGGAGATGTTATTTCGTAAAACCTCACTAGCGGGTACCTACCGCGATTTATAGGGCTATGCAATAATAGGCTTATCATAAAAAAGGAGATAAGCTTATTATGAGCAAGAAGAAAGAAGCTTTTGTTGAAGAGTGGAGAAGGTTAATATCCGAGTGCGAGAACAGACCTAAGGGAGTAAAGTTTTCAGACTGGTGCAAAAGCGTAGGGGTTAGCAAGACAAATTATTACTATTGGAAGAAGAGATTAAGAGAGCTAGAAAGCGACACACCTCAGATTGTGAAAGTGGAAGCTGATACACTATATTTGTTTTGCGGAAGAAGACATAATAAGATAAAGGGGCTTGTGTGGGAGAGAGACGGATTTCTTTTATTGTATAGGAGATTATCTGATGGATATTTCCAGTGGCCCAAGTATGTTGAAGATGTAAGAAAACTAACACAAGAACAATTTATAGATTTGATGGAAGGATTTGCAATTGAGCGGAAGGTTACGATACGCAAGGTAAATTCGGAAGTGTAATTAGACCAGTGACTACTTGATAGTTGCTGGTTTTTTTATATATTTTTATAAAGAATTCATTGACATTTGCGAACAACAGTTCTATAATTAAATACAGAACAAATGTTTGT
>AUXO017340427.1_pt1 | contig 10093 bp, 7 predicted proteins | sample 768731 | NCBI WGS metagenome assembly AUXO01 (sample SAMN02715735, study PRJNA202380) | gut metagenome | biome: sheep rumen | host: Ovis aries | place: New Zealand: Palmerston North | reverse complement strand
TTCCGATTGATTTGGCGGGTAGTGTAATTCAACTGTTTCACAACTTTGTTTCTTTTTCCGGGAACCGCCCCGGTGCGTTGGTCCTTTTGACTTAACCCGATGCGAAGTTAAGCACTATTTCTGAAATAACCAAAACTTTTTTAATAAATTTTACAAAAATTTTTGAGGGGTGAATTTTTCGGGCCCGCGATTGACCTTTCATTTTCACGCGTGAAGGCCGGGAGTTAATTTTCTCAGAAATCTCCGTAGGCGCGTCTAAAGACTTCCAACGGTAAATTATACCGCTTTTCGTTTAAGACCCGTCTACGGTCCTTAAAATTGGCTCAAAAAGAAAGGGCCGCAAAGAAAGCGGCCCCAGCCCGGGAAGGTTATGAAAGAGTATGGAAAAGAAAAAACTATCGACGAGCCCCGGGCGAAGAATCTATTTTTCAATCAAGATGTGTTCAAGGTTCTGGATTACCGTGTGCGGATTGCGGGACATCGCTTGCAGGGTGCGCTCATCAATCCGTTTCGTTTTCCAAAGGAATCCCAAGAAACGACGGTATTTGACAGTTTCGGCCAGTACGATTGAATCCCGGTTTTTCAATACCCCGGTAAACTGGTCCTCCGTAAGCCAGCCGTCAAAGTCATACCAAGCATCTCCGCAGTGGACCGCGACCGCCGGGACGCGGATAGAATCGCGTGTCAAGATAACCGTGTCCCGGGGTGCGGATTGTAATTCGATAATCGTCTCGGATTGCGCCTTGCTGACTGCTGACAAGTCCCGATTCCGGCGTTTCAGCTCTTTGATAATAGCTGCATCCTCGGCCCGGAACCGTTCAAACTCCTTTACCGTCAGCTCCAGCGACTCGACGCGGGCGGCGCTCAAGGAGTCCCGGACTTTATACCGCTCTACCTCCGTCAGCAGGGCTTCCGTGTTCGCCTTATATCTGGAGGCGGATTGCTGGGCTTTGTTTAGCTTCACATCAAGCGAAACAAACAAGGCAATCAAAACCGCAGAGCAGGCGATGATAAAAAGGGCAAATTTTTGGGAAATATCCATATCCGTTCTTTTGGTTGTTGCAAATATAACTATCTTTTCACTCCACCCAAGCGGTCCGCCCATCTTTCAGTATAGAAGGCATAATACGAAACGCCCCGGTCCGGCCGCCACCACCACGCCCAAAGCAGCGAAGGGAGGCCGATTACAAGGAGATAGAGCGGCCCCAAGATGGCCGACTGACAACTATGCCCGAACTCATGGTTCCAGCCGTCCTCGGCCTCTAAAAAGCCGTTCTTGACTATAATCGTGTCTCCCAGCGAGATCCCGCCGGGGAACGTAGGCACGACAAAGAACCGTCGCCCGTTATACTGGCACCTCGCGACAACGGACCGCCTCCAGTAAAGCAGGAAAGCAAGCCCCAGCAGATTTTGAGGGGCTTGCCATATCCATAAGAAAAGAGCTGATATACGTTTCATCGCTGCGGTCAATAGTAGTGCCACATCACGTTCTGCGCCTGCGCTGGGTCGTCGTCGACGTGGACGTAGGTTTTCCCGATGCCGATACGCGTGAAGCCAGCAGCAAGGCAGGCCCGGACAATCTTCATCCTATTCGCGCTGGTATTGCATCGGATATCCACCGCGCATCCAGTCGTATGAGCACCCCGGCCGGAGCGTCCTCGCGCCCTATCCCACGCGGGGGGACGATATGCGCTATTTAAGACAAACGGGATGCCAGCCCATTCCCGAGCCATATCCAGCTTGTCAATAGTGTGTTGTTGCATCGATTGCATCGAGCAAGACGGGGAACATGCCCGGAACTCACTCTCCCGAAAATATCTCGCCGTTATCATTTCCCGCTGCATTTAGTTCATCATCTTTGTCAAGATCGCGCACCTCAAACGTCGTGTCTCCGTGCGTCAGCTTCACGCCCAGCCCCTCACGGATTGCTTCGCGCAATTCAAACAAGGAGGCGAAGGCGAACATGAACCCGGCTGCCTTAAAGATAGACGGGTCTATTCCGCCACGCGGCGGAATGAGGAATGAGACTGCGAACATCGCAATCGTCATAGCCAAGCATACCCACAACGCGACGGTCGTGGATATGCTGACGCGCTTTGTCATAGCCCGGAACTCACGGACGGATTGATGTACTTGTGTCATTTTTTTGATCAGTTAGCGCGGAAACAGATTACTTAAACACAAATCTTGTGTTGTGATAGAACACCGAACCATCGCCTAATAGACCCTTTATATCAGTGTAGAATAGTTCATTTGTCACACCACCACCAAACAATCTACCGATTGTCTCATAGTGCCAAGTATTTCCGTAATCTGAACTGAAAATAGCCTCGCCACAAGACAGGCAACCGAAGAATCTCCCACGATGTTCTACAAGGCCAAGTCCGGGTTCTTTTACTTCAGCAACGCAGTTAGATTTCGACATATCGTCAATATCGGAAAGACCTATCTTATATATGCCAAACTTTGTCCTGGAGAACCCATTGGAGCGTCCTGGAATTTCGACAACATTTTGGGTACCATACAAATAATCGGACATAAACAAAAGGGTGTTGTCTATATCACTACCAAGGAAAGCACCGCAAGCACGATTCACTCCATATGGGGAAGATGTAAGACGATAGGTTGGATTGCCAACATTGAAGAAATTCGTCAAAGCATTTACATGTGTATAGTCTTGAGGATAGATGCTATTCACACGGGTTGTGTTAATTTTGAAGATAAACCCACCCTCAAAGAACGGATAATCCACCGAACCATAGTTGATGCGATAATTCTCGCCTGTTGCCACAATGAAGCCACTCTGGTACTCGCTTACACTATGGATGTGGCGGCAAATGAGATTGCCTTCAAACGGATTTCCTACATCACCCCATAATTTGTACTGATTTGTTCCAATTCTTTGCAGGCGGAAGAAAATGCCTGTATTCCCGTTTCCATCTTGGTCGCAAGAGTTACAAATATAGTCATACTCCGAGGATGCACTAATATTCTCAAAGAAGAAAACCGGGGCCAAATCTGTAAGGCGTGTTAGGTCAGCCGGAACTGCTATAAGCGAGGATTCATCAACAAATGTGACGATGGTTTCATGGTTGTCATTTATCGTGATAGATGCAACTACGGCAGATTCCCCAATAGTGAATGGGTGGACGGGGTTGTTTTTGTCCGTATCAGTAGGTATGTTGTATTTTCGATGAGTCATTTTTAGACTGCCACTCGTATATCCACCAGCATTACTGATAATTGTGGAAAGGTCAACCCTCAATGTCGTAAGTTGGTCTCTGCTATAATCCTCCACAGAGGCAAAACTTTCGATGATGCTCCACTCCTTGCCATTGGCCGTTGCAAGGACAATTGGGTCTCCATTTGCGAGATTGTAATTTCCGTAAATGCACCCATAGTCTTTGCTATTTACGAAATTTGAATAGACGAGTTTCCCAAGGCCAGCACCATCCTTGTGGTAGTCCTCTAAAAGAGTCCCAATGGAACTTCCACGAGCAGGTAGAAGGATTCCAAAATCATCCTTGTCAGTTGTTCCATTACCGACCCGGCCACTAAACTGGTTGTAATCATAGTCGGGATAAATCGGAAGATACTTCGCAACCGAGGAGACTAACGACTTGTCATTTACAGGGTAGAACCGCTTTTTTAAGTTATAGACAGGTGCCTCCCGGAAATAATCAAGAAAATCATTAACAAAGTTATATAAGATTCGGTTCTTATTTGTAAACAAGCACAAACGGTTCATATTGCATCCAACTGGATTGTTATTAGTAGCAACCAGTTTCACAAATTTAACCCCCTCGCCTGAGAGCAGACTTGGAATATGCGTTGAGTCAATCGTAAAATCATAGTACCAACAATCGAAACCATTTCGGTAAAAGCGGTACTTTGTGTCACTTAATTTAACGAGAACATCTTCGCCGAGAGCATCAACAACCTGTCCACCAAGATTATCGTACTCATAGACATCGTAGTTGTTCGTTCTCTTTACAAGGTTATCCTCGAATTTCTCAAACTCATAGTCTTCCTTGTCGGAAAATGTCAAATATAAGTTTCCGTTGTAGGAGACACTTCCGTTCGGCTTTAATTTAGGAATATAGGTATTAAGTATTGCAGATACAGAGACCGGAACATTGTACTTAAAAACAACACCCCCATATGCAGTTTCGGATGCAAGACGGAATGTAGTCTTATTACTATCAAAAATAATCTCATACATCTCGTTCAACATTAATTTGCGACCTGAACGAGAATAGACCGATGGATGGTTCCCGGAATCTTTGAGTTCCAAAGCACCATGTTGTTGAGTAATTGTCGCTCCCCGCCAATCAATACCAACGAACTTCGCCTTACCCCATAGATAAGTCCTACTGTCAATAGACTCGCTTAGACCAAGTTTTATTGTGCGCTTTAATGTTGCTGTTTGTTCAACACGGACAATGAATGGGACGCAATCAGAATAGGTCATATCAACGGAGACCTTGAACTTTGTATATCCAGGGGTATATACCCAAAAGCGGAAGGCGTTTTTCGTTTGGAAATACTCTGCAGAATACCTTACACCTGTATCGTAGTCCCACGGAGTGATGTTTACATAACTATCACTCCCCTCTGCCATAGCCGCAAAACGGAAAACCCTGTTTGATGCAAGAGTTCCTACTGGCGTAAGTGAAACAAGAGCATAGTTGTCTTTTACATCGAACTCATATGAATATAATGAGGCGTCACCGTATGTTATAAGATAGGCATCCGGGTAGTCCTTGTACTCCATTTCGTCATAACTGAAATAGATATACATTTTTCCGTTTGTATATCCGTTCTGCGGGATAGAGACATTTAACTCGTCAGTATTGGATAAGTCAAGTTCCCAAGTGCCGCTATTCAAGCCGCCAAGATACTGATTGATAAGTATCTCTTTGGCTTTGTAATGCTCACCGAAAAGAGTCATTGTTTCCCCTTTATCATCGGTAAAGGTAATATGGTGTTCACCACTCGCCATTGAATTGACGGAAACTACCACCTTTGCACTCTTGTACCCGGCGGTGTTTATCTTCTCGCTGACTGGATTGTTGAGAAGATTGTACTCAAAAGAGTTAGAAACAATTCTTGTAATCATTTTATTATATTTTTGTTATTGTAATACTGTCGCTTACGATGTTCCCATAATTGTCATAATTATAGGAATAAGTCACACGATATGAAAGTGTTCCAATTGCGTTCACACAGGTAACTTGCACCGTTTCATACTCAAACACCGTGTTATTGAAATTGCTCCGTGTGAGAACTCCCGAACACCCATTACTCCAAAGAATGTTTTGTTGCGTGATGTTCCCAAGAGAATCATAGAGTGCACTACCGTTTTCAACATACTCTGAGTCTCGCATCATTCGGAACACATTTTCACATTGCTCCGTAATGTCATATATGTCCCACTCAGAGGTTCCATTGGAATATGAAGATGCAGAATTATAATTGTTTGGAGATACATAGTAATAAGTGTCCCCGTAGTTAAGATTGACTCCGTTCTCCGTGGGAATATAAGAATTTGGTACATCATCCCCTTTCAGTGTCACTTTCATTGATAACGGGGATTCGCTTGCGTATGGTGTATATCTTGCGAAAGTGCATTTGTATATGTGTCCCTGCTTAAAATCGCAAGAGATTGCGGCAGACCCTCGCAAGAAAGTAAGTGTTTGTTTTTCTCCGTTTTTTAACACATCCACATCCTCCCCAAGATAATCTATTTCTTGGCCTAAATAATCCAATTCTTGCTTCGTTGCAGCATTGCCAATCTTATACGTTAGACTGTTGGTATCAAGGAAAGATATGTTGTAATTTGACCAAAGCACGCAAACAACGATTTTAATATCCGCTTCTGCCGTATATTCATAAGTCTCAAATTGTCCCGATGCACTTGTGGCCTTTATTACTGTAACGGTATCGCCTATCGCTACGGAATCCGCATTTGTTGAACAGATTATACCGATATTGGAATTTTGTGTCCCAATGGTCACCTTTTCCCCTGCTTTGAGAAGAATCGGTTGTGAGAATTTAGACAATGATGATGTCTTTATAAGTCCCGTCGCTGCTTGTATATAGCCGTATGACCAAGTGATATCCTTTACTATATTCCCAGTCACTTCCTGGCCCAATTGGGTAACTTGTGCAGCCGTTGCCGCGCCCGTCACTTCTTTTGTCCACGTTCCGCTATATTTCAAAATTGCCACTTCACCATCCGAAACGGACAAACCGCCAAAATTTGAATATGTCCCACTTTCGGAAGCAATATAAAATATATTTTGGTCCGGCGTTCCGGGATTCGTGGCCGGGGTTGCGACGCCAGCATACTGATATCCCGCGCCAAGCGAGTTCACCATCGCGAACAGTGTCTGCTGGAGCAGAGCACCAGTTATTTCCTCATTCCCATTCGTCTTTACGACTTGTTGTATCGCAGATTTGAGGGTCTCATAATTTGCCATAATTCAATCTTTTATTGGTTATCAAAATCATTATTGAAATCATTGTTGAAATCACCTCGCAGGGCTTTGATATACCCAACCCCGATTTTCTTTGCAACCGTCGCCGTATCGAAAACCGCTTCAACCGCCGCGACATCTCCGTTACTTTCCCATTCCGGCGTAATTAAGAACGTGTCCAGACTGTATCGCTGACCGCGATATTCGATTTCAGCGAAATCTGCCATCCGTATAAACCGCATCACGTCCAAAAGATATTCGGACGCAAGAAAACTGAACCGGTAACGTTTTTCGGAGATCTGTTTTGTCGGGAAGAAATATCCGTCACGGGTTTCGCCTTCTTCTTCAAACGGGTATTCCGGCTTCGCAAGATCGCTTTGAAGATATAGCACATTCTTGAACGTCGGGTTTGTGTAGACAATCGTACCTGCGTCCATTGTAAAATCTTCGAGATCCCACCACCGAATTTTCAAATAGGGCTCAATGTCGTTAACGACCGTAAACACCTCTGAGAAATATTCGTGATTATTAACCCGCGCCAGCAGATAATATCGCCCGTTTTGCAGAGTATTCAGAGCGGGCAGCAGGCCGGGATAAACCAATACGTCATATCCCAGCGAGGCGAACCGCTTGATCGCGAGCCCGGTATTAACAAGTTTTTCCCTTATTGCACCATCAACGACGGAACCCGTATTCGCGTCAATCAGACGTATAAATTCGACATACAGGTCTGATGCGTGTGCAACCATCAGCTGGAAAGGCAAGATGAATCCAGCAGGCGTGAACAAAGGGTAAACTCGTCCGTACATCCACCACTTGCGAGCATTTTGCTGCTCAATGGAGGAATAAAAAGGAAGGACGGATAGATTGTTATTCGGTATCATATTTCAAAGTTCCATTGACGCTCCGACTTGACAAATTTACGGACAATTTTTCGATTGTTCCATAACCCAAATTCGTACGAATTGTTCGCAGCATATCCGGGTCGTTCAACGCCGGAAAACTGACTGACTGTGACTTGTATTTTTTCGTCCCTGCGGCGGAATAAATTATCCCGTTAATTTCATATTCCGGCGCAGGCATATCGTATTTATAGAAGTTCTGGACGAGGTAACTGAACGAGACGTAGCCATTCTGCAAGACCCTGCTATTACCAGAATCGTTGAACGTGTAAAATGGCAGAGAATACCCCATCCCGGAAGGGATTGCGCACAAAAGGACAAACCCGTCTTTGGATACTGCAGAAGGGTTCAAAAGGATATAGTCAACGTCGGACGTAAATTGCGAGACAGTTATATCCTCAATGCTATCTTGATTGACATATTTCGCCAGGATATTGACGGGATAACCATCAAATATCTGCGTAACATCATCCATCCAGCCGAACTGATAACGAGACGTCATTTCCGGCTTGTCGTAGCTATATTTTCGATCCATATACGACCAAGCCTTCATATTCCGAGGAACGGAAATGGCCGTCAAATCTACGCCGTAGGAGGGGGAGCTAACATACGACCCGCCGTTCATAAAATATTTGATATGCTCTATCTTGAATTTTCCGTCCTCGTCAATATACCAGTAGCAGCGGAAACAGTCCCGCAGCATCTCCAGCACATCGCGCAGTTTTATCATCGCCTTCTGCGCTGGTTGATCGTAGCCGGAATAGACAAGATTGGATTTCGGCGTGAAAAACAACATGGAAGAAACCCCGGTAATTGGGTTCGCACCATACAAGAACTCGGAGTATGCGGTCGTCCCTTCGTGAACGACACCCGGAGCAACCTTACCCAGTAGGACGGAAATGACGGAATAGATCGGATATGCGTTACGGATAACAAAAGGCTCCCGGCCCTCCCCGTCAATCACTTGGTCGGCGATTGAGGGCATATACCAAACGGAGCAACGGCCCCAAGCATTTCGCGACACTGGCACGAAATCAGTCTCTCCGAATACATAAGGCTCAAGATAATACTGCCCCGGCTGATATATTCCCCACTGCGTCGGCTCAGCCGAAAGCCGGGACGAGAAATAAACAATCCCGCTAACCGCATACCCAATGACGCGTCTATAATTGCGGTTGTTTTCAACGATGTCGTCCTCCGGGATTTCGTAAGTCTGGAGGCCCAGCAAAGTATCTTTATCCAATACGACGCGCGAGTACACGGGTATTTCGTGAAGGTACAACGTAACGTCGCCCGTCGCGCCAGACCCGGAAACGGGAGACAACGTGTATGTCTGCGGAAGGGAGAAATCCGGGAACGACGTGCCGGATCGGCTAAACTCCCACAAGACGGTCGACTGTCGCAAAATTTGAAGTCGCTGCGCGTATCCACTACTACCAGCAGCGAAATAATACCGAAAAGTGTATTCCCCGCTCGTAAAATCCTGCGTTCCAATATTGATAGGATTGAATTTGGCACGCGCGTAAGACTCCGTAAATAGCTCCGGCAACTGCGGTGACATTGACCCAGATACCTCAGCAATAAACAATGACTGATTGAGCGAGAAATGATATTTATATTCCAGTGTCTTATATTGTTGGTTCCCGACAGTTACTGTGTCCGATTCCAAAACACTTTCGCACTCCTGCTCCCACCACATACCAGAAAGGAAGCAGCCGATAACCGTTTGCCCCGGGACATACAGTTGTATCATCGGCCTTTTCTGCGCCCCTACGGCCATTATTTCCGGCGCGAGGTCAATCAGGTTGTATTCCTTGTCAAGCCCGGAAAGAATATCGTTATATTGATCTCGCACGGTAGGCTGAACAACAACGGTTCGGTCGTCGTCGTCGAAGTCGCAATCCGTTTTCCAAAACGTCCCGTTCCAATATGCCAGCCATGTCCCGCCAGCATCGTATGATATGTAGATATCTATGAGGAACTGCGTGTCAAACGCCTTACTGATAATGAACTGATAGTCGTTGCGTTCAAAAGTCAATTTTCCGGACAACTTTGCCCGGAAAAACTGCTGATTCGATTCCTTCTCGTAGTCTTTGGAAAGATTGCCGTCATAGATAGGATACGCGCGTTGTGTCACGCCCCCGGCGGTCAGCTCAAACTTGTATATCGGATTCATTACGATTTGATTTTGCGAGTTAGATTCTTGTAGCGAATAATCGTGTTACCCTGCCCGTCAACGAAACGGGATTCGTCTCCCTGCTGACGGATTGCAGCAACATCCTTTTCAAGACCGGAAACGTCCGTTTTCCCGGCCCCGAACAATTGGACGGCATAATTCCCCATCTTTTCGTTTGCGCGCTGGTAACGGTCCGCAAATGTGCCATTATTGAAGGAATTGATAACGTCCGGGATAACGTCTCGATAGCGACGGGAATTTCGTTTGTTGATAACGGCAAAGAACTCCCCGCCTTCCGCCCGGCGGCGGGTCCCGTTGGGCTTGGTTCCCAAGTCGATGTCGCGCCCGCTTGCATGACTGCCACCTTGCAACAACTCAACCGTTCCTTCGCCGTACTGTTCCGTCTGCCGGGTGACCTGCGCTGCGCGTATCTTCGCAGCGGCAAAAGAGGTCCACATGAGAGCGATAGAAGATACGGCTGCGGCGATGCCGAGCGCACCACCGCCGGAAAAGGCTTTCCAGATATTCGCGGAAGC
>AUXO011789950.1_pt1 | contig 10093 bp, 9 predicted proteins | sample 768731 | NCBI WGS metagenome assembly AUXO01 (sample SAMN02715735, study PRJNA202380) | gut metagenome | biome: sheep rumen | host: Ovis aries | place: New Zealand: Palmerston North | reverse complement strand
TTTTGACCCTTAGATAACATTATACATCCCCACTTTCATTCTTTAAATAAGCAACGCTAATATTATCATTTCCCCCTCTAGCATTTGCTTTATTAATAAGTTTCCTAACAGTATCCTCAGCACTCATATCCTCAGCAATAACTCTTTCTATTTGTTCTTGTGTAAGCATATTAGTTAAACCATCACTACAAAGAAGAATTCCATCAATATTAGACTCAACATCAAAGATATCAATCTCAATAGGATTATTGGCACCCAAAGCCCTCATTAAAACATTTTTCCTTGGATGATACTTAGCCTCTTCCGGAGTAAGTTCTCCAGTCGAAACAAGTAAATTAACTAATGTATGATCCTTTGTAACTTTTGTAAGCTTATTCTTTTTTATTACAAACCCAGAACTATCACCAATATTTCCATATAACAAATAATCTTTCGTTTGTATAGCACATACAAAAGTAGTACCCATACCTTTACTATCAGGATTCTCTTTCGTATAATCAAAAATCTTATGATTCATTTCTGTAGCAATATTACGAAGAAACTCTATAGCACTATCTTTATCTCCTAACGTATCCAAATTATAAAACTCTTCCGTTAAATGATTAATAACAATAGCACTAGCCACCTCACCAGCCTTATGCCCCCCCATACCATCAGCAACAGCAAGTAAATGTTCTCCATTTTCATTATTTAAAATAATAACACTATCCTCATTATGTTCACGAACTTTACCAGTATCAGTTAAATAAAAAGTCTGCATCATATCCCTCCTTCTTGATGAGCACGCAACTGACCACATGCTGCATCAACCTTACTGCCAAATTCCCTTCTAATTGTCACACCAATATTATTCTTCTTAAGTATATCATAAAATTTCATAATTTGACTATTTTTTGAACGTTTAAATAAAATATTTTCAGTAGCATTATAAGGAATTAAATTAACATAACAATTAATTCCCTTAAGAAGATGAGAAAGTTCTACCGCGCAAGAATCCATATCATTAATAGAATCAAGCATAATATACTCCATAGTAACTCGTCTATGAGTTTTATCAATATATTTTTTAATAACACTCATCAAATCACTTATAGAATATACACTAGCAATAGGCATAATTTTTTTCCTTATTTCATCATTAGGAGCATGTAAACTAATCGCAAGATTAACTTGACCATCCTCATTCATAAACCTCTCTATACCAGGAATAACTCCACAAGTAGATACTGTAATATGTCTACTACCTAAAGCAATTCCCTTATCATCATTTAATATATGAATAAATCTCATTACATTATCATAATTATCCATAGGTTCTCCAATTCCCATAACAACAACATGAGTAACACGAATACCTCTATCTTTTTCAATAAATAATATTTGTTCTACCATCTCATAAGCCATTAAATTACGGATCCTCTTTAACCTACCACTTTCACAAAACTTACACCCCATATTACAACCAACTTGACTAGATACGCAAACACTAAGGCCATAATTATGTGCCATCAAAACTGTTTCAATTTTCTCACCATCATAGAGTTCAAACAAATACTTAACAACATCTTTATCTTCTTGCTTCCTAATCATCTTTATAAAAGAAAAATCAAAATTCTCCTTTAATTGTTTTTTCGTTATTTTACCAATATTACTCATCAGATCAACATCATCAATCCTCTTTTTATATAAAAAATCATATATTTGAGTTGCTCTAAATTTCTTATCACCAATAGAAATAAAATAATCTTCTAACTCACCTAAAGTATAATCATATATATTTCTCAAAAAGAATCACCACCTAATAAACTTTAACTGTAAATAAATAAAATAACAAAATATTTAAAATAAATAAAAACAAAAAACTAAAAATCAAAAACATCTTTGTATTTTTTCTTTTTAAAAAGAAACGATTCATAATAACAATATAAAAATAAAAAAATATAGTAATAATAACATTAACATAATTTCTTCCAAACAATATATTTCTAGTTTGACCAATAAAAATACTTCTATCAAATACATTTACATATTGTGCTCTATTTTTTCTAGCGCAAAAAATAACTAAAATAATATCACATAATAATATAAAAAAATAAGTAATATTAGTCTTGGTAAATATATTCTTCCAAATATATTTAAATTCTTTATTATTATTCTTTTTTCCTCTCTTTTTATCATCACTTTTTTTAACTACCTTACCACTTCTATTATCTAGCCTATTCTTACCCACCCTAAACACCATACCTTCTTTTATTTAAGTATATCACAAACACACCATTTTGACAAAGAAAAAACACTAACACTTTAGTGTTCCATTATCAAGAAGCATCTGCCTGAACAGAAGTAATAGCAACAACTCCTACAATATCATCTACAGAACAACCACGAGATAAATCATTAACTGGTTTCAATATTCCCTGACATATAGGACCATATGCTTCTGCCTTAGCAAGTCTTTGCACTAACTTATATCCAATATTTCCAGCATCTAAATCAGGAAATATCAACACATTAGCACACCCAGCAACCTTACTTCCTAAAGCCTTTGACTTACCAACACTAGGTACAATAGCTGCATCAAGTTGTAATTCTCCATCAATTAAATACTCCGGATATTCTTCTTGCGCCATTTTAGTAGCTTCAATCACTTTATCGACATCCAAATGCTTTGCACTACCCTTTGTAGAATGAGAAAGCATTGCAACAATAGCTTTATGGCCCGTTAAAAGCTCAAACGACTCTGCACTAGACCCAGCAATTGCAGCTAACTTTTCTGAAGTAGGATTTTGCTCTAATCCAGAATCAGCAAACAAAAAAGTACCATGATCTCCATATTCGCAATCAGGAACAACCATTAAGAAAAATGCTGAAACTAACTTGACACCAGGTTTAGTCTTCAAAATCTGTAAAGCAGGGCGAAGAGTATTAGAAGTAGAATGACATGCACCAGACACAACACCATCAGCATACCCCTCTTTAACCAACATACACGCATAATACATATAATCATTAAGAAGTAGCTTTCGAGCATCTTCGATAGTCATCCCCTTCTCACGTCTAAGCTCATAAAGCAAGTTGACAAATTGATCTGTCAACTCATTTGTATTAGGATCAATAATTTTAGCGCCACTTATGTCAAACTCACCTGACAATTCATTAATATTTTTCTCATTACCAATCAAAATAATCTTAGCAATACCTTCCTTTAATACCTTACTAGCAGCCTCTATTATACGAATATCCATCGTCTCGGGAAGAACAATTACCTTTTGATTATTTTTAGCTCTCATCTTTATATCTTCAATTATCTTACTCATCACTTACTCACCTCATTTAATTAAAAAAAATACTAAAAACAATACCTATACAAAACATTATAATAAAAATACCAAAACAAATAATAATAATATTACCAACAAAACCCTGATTAAACTTTTTACTATTTTTAACCTCTACAACAGGACGTCTAAAAAAATCATCATTTAAAAATTCATAATAAATTAAACATTCCCGAACCAAATGAACAGATACAGTAGCAATATAACATTTTTCCATATCAAAATAATTAATATTACCAAGTTTAATATTAGGAAGAAGCCGAAACCCATCTTTCTCTAATGAACCAATTGCCTCTTTACTAATAATTCTTTGAACTACAGATTCAAAAACATCCTTCTCTCCATTATCAAAATCATGAGAAATAGTATAACCACTACTATTCTTAACCAACTTAGAAATAAACAAATTAGCCTCACTAGCACTTCTTTTAATAGAATAAAGAAGATATTCATGACCATCATAGAAAATTCCACATAATACCATAGCCATCATTTTAGAATTATCATTTACTTCTATAAGCTCATTCATTTTCATCACCTAGTTTAATAGTATCATAAAACAAGAAAAAAAGAAATAAAAAAGAAAAATTAATGACGTTCATTCAATTCCCTAACACGAATTAATTTTTCTTCATTTATCTTCTTACCCTTCTCTAAATTACTTTTGATCTTATTAACTTTATTCTGGTTCCTAAAAACTATATGACGAATAGCTTGTATTTTATTCAAAGTATCATCATAAGAAGGAATATTACTATCATATTGCAACATAAAATCATGACTCAACATATCAATCTTCTTTAAAGTATCATCAATAAGTATACTAGTATAATTAATATCATTTAATTTATCGTTAATCTCATTCTCAAAATCATGTGCTTTATAATGAATATGCTTAACTTCCTCAAAATGAAGATTATGATACATATTTACAACCATATTTCTTGCAGCTAAAGTCTGTATTCCTATACCTGGTATAGTACCCTTTAAAGGATTTAACATCATAAGCCCTAAATACTTAAAACTCATCGCAGCAAGATCTCCTAATCCTCTTAAATGATTAGTTGTATACTCCTCTTTCTCAATATCATTAATGTTTTTAAGTAAATTATCAAAATAATCATTTTGTCTATTAATTTCTTCATTACAAGATTGATTTATAGCATTAACATCAACTAAACTACTTGTAATTTGATGATACTTATCATCCCTATCATATATTTGAGAACTCTTCTCTTCTACTTCCTTCTTAAGCTGTCCTACACCACTTTTTATTTTCTTCAAATGATTATAATATTCTTCAAATTCTTGAAGCTTTTTATAACCACTCACAAATTTCTTCTCATCATCCATATTATCAAGCAAAATCCTATAATCAATCATATCATCAACAATAACATCATCATCAATCTCTGTCACATGATCAAGATAATAATTCTTCTTATACGCATTATATTGATTTATTAAATGATTAAGTTCACTAATAAATTGATCAATTTTAATCTTCAATTCTTTCATTTGCTCTATCACTAAAGCATCTTCCTTCTCACAAGATAACAAATATAACCTACCATCTAATATCTCTAATTCATCTAACTTATCCTCAAATGATTCTCTAATACGACTAATTAAATCACCCTCAATAATTCTTAATCTATCAATTCTCTCTACATCATTAGAACAACTAGTTCTCTTTTTTCTTACATCATCATAAGAAACATAAGAAGTAATACCTTTTTTATCATGAATACCTTCCTTACGATAAACATCATTATCCACATTATCAAAAACTTTTTCTCGATTAAATTTATCCTTTAGATTATTATCTAATTCTATATCAGATATTTTACCCTCTAAATTAGATTTGTCATCTAAAACATCTTTACTAGTTGCATTCTCTTTGAATAAACCATCTTTTTTAAAACTATCTAACTCATCCGAAGAAACACTAATCTTTTTATTCTTTTTATTTAATAAACTATCATCACTTTGAAGCTTATTTATAGCATCTTTATCAGAAGAATCATTCACATATCTATCTCTTTTTTCTACACGTTCTTTTCCCACAACTTTGTGGATTTCTTCTACCTTTTTATTAATATATATATCCTCATCTCTTCTCCTCTTACCTCTAGCAATTCTCATTCTCCTAAGTCTTTCCTGAAACTTACTAAATAAACCACTATCTGTACCACTAGCCATAGTATCACCTCTAAAACAATATTATTATACACTTTTTCATAATATGAAACAAGATAGAAAAAAAGAAGCACTAAGACTTCTTATTACAATAATTAACAAAATACTCTTCTTCTTTTTCACTCCATATCCCTAATTTTTTTTGAAAAGCCTCTCTTTGTACATTACATAAATCTTGAACATACATATAATCATCATAAATATACTTAACCATAGCATAACCATTAGATACCAATAATTCACTTAAATTACTATCATCTACAAATACCCAAGCGAGCATTCTATCATATTTATCATACCGATTACTTTTTCTATCATATTCTAAATAAATATGATGTGCATTATTTAACTGATGACAAGTATACCCCTTAGCATCCATACTATATACCTGAGAAACTTCACCATCAGAATGAGCAACTTCCGGTGTATCAATACCAAGAAACCTAACCTTAACTTTTTTATGATTTAAAATAAACCATGCCGTATCACCATCTACACATCTATCTAAAGAAACTTCTACCCTCCTATTATCACCAAAAGAAAACTCAAGATAAAGAATGATAATAACCAAAACACATAACAAAACAAATATACCCTTAACTATCTTTTTCATTTTCTAAAACAATCTTTCTATCAACAGTAGCAACAATATTATCTTCATTATCCTTATAATATACATAAATCACATTATCTTTTGAATCAACTCCACTAATATCTAAAAGATAAGTATCCTGAAAATCAACATAATTAGTACATACTGTACTATTAATATTAATACACATCTTACTAACACCATAACCAACCATATTTAATGAAATAACCTCATTATCTCTATCTACTTCATGAATCAAAACAGTACGATTAGCAATCTGATAAGGATCATCAACAGTTCCCCTACCACCTATCACTATAACATTAGAATCCATCTTAATAACAGGTCTAATTCCATAAGAAAAACTACTAACATTACTTTTAACACTTCTACTAATACTATCCCAATACAAAGCTTTATTAGATAAAACATTATAAGAAGTTGCATACCAATAATCACTACCAATATCAATTAAATCATTAACATAACCACATTTCTTACTCTGTAAATCTAAACATCCAAAAATATCAAGACCTCTTCTCATCATCATATCAAAATCATCTTGATTCATACTTCTAGTATTACTAATATTACAAACACCAGAAGAAGCATAATTAACATTACAATACTTTAAAGCAATACTATCTAAATTTTCTAAATGAGAAGAAAAATCCGAAACATTAAGAGCATTAACACAATTACTAGATTTACTACCATTTTCATTAGTACAACTACACTCTAAAGCACCAGCACTAATCAAATAAGCAGACTTATCTCTAACATATGCAATTCTAAAACCCTTAGAATAAAATTGATGAGAACTATTATTACAATATCCCTTATTATTTTCATTAATATAATTAGCATTCTCTCCACTACAATAAATTCCTTGACACCCATTATTACCAACATATTGAACATAAGAACCAACTTTCATATCAGAAAGCTTAGGAGTACTCTCAAAACTTAAATAACAAGAAACTCCACCCTTTTTATTCCCATTACTAACAGAAAGTTGAAAACTTTCCTTATTCCAAGAAACAACAGTATTCTTATTATTACATTCATAACTTGCTAAATAATAATCACCACTAACAGGAAGAGTATTACTATCCTTCCCATCAATACTCACCATTAACTTACTCCCATTATAAATAATTTCCTTCTTCTCCATTTTAAATCCAAAAGAATTCCTAAAAAAAGTGATACTAAATAAGCAAAAACATATAATCAAAACAAATAAATATTTCCATCTCATATTAATATCACCTCCTAATCAATTATTTATAAATAACATAAGGATCATCCATAGTACCAGCACCACCTACAACATAAACAGAAGAATCTATTCTAATAACTGGTCTTATACCATAAGAAGAAACACCACTATTACCAAACTTCCTCATACCAGGATTCCAAGAAACCCCATCGAGACTCTTAGTATTATAATACCAATAATATCCACCATTATCAACCAAATCATTTTGAACTATTCCACTACTTCCAATCATTTTCTCTATATCAGTATCATTTAACGAATGAACAACAGAAGAATTACAATCACCACGATAAGAATAATTACTATTACAATACCCTAAAGCAATAGTATCAAAAGAATTCATATTATTCCGTAAACCACACTCTAAAGCACCAGCACTAACCAAATATGCAGTATCATCAAAAGAATAAGCAACTCTCCATCCACTTACATGAAAATGAAATCCATCATCGCCACAATACCCCATATTATCTTTATCTACATAATTAGCATTCTCTCCACTACAAGAATTATCTTGACATCCATTACTACCAACATACTTCACATAACTACCAACATTAACATCCTTTAAATATAATTTATCATTACTACTAGTAAACTCTAACTTACAAGAATCAGCAATATTACTTCCCTTATCATAAATTAAAGTTTTACTATAAGAATCCCATAAAACTCTACTTCCCTTTTCACAAAAAGAATTCATACGGTATAAACCACTAACAGGTAAACTTTTACTATGATTACCATCAATCACAATATCAGAAACATAAATATCAGGATGATCAAAACTCTTAACATAAGTACTTGCCCTAGAAACAATATTAACCTCTATCTTAGCTTGAAACTTCTTATTCATAAGATAAGATTGATCTTCCCCATTATCCAATAAATAAACTCTAAATTCAAATTGATTATCTATATCATCAGATAATACCACATCACCAATTTCAAAAGAACTAGATAAAATATTTGCCCCACTAATAGAATTCCCTACCAATCTTCCTTGATAAAAGAAATCAACACGAAAAGGAGAATCTCCAAGTAATGAATCAATTTTCTTTAACTCATCATCAATAACAACATCAACTAAAGAAATACGAGCAACCATCTCATTACCAATAATCTTCTGTTTTACCCTAATATTAAAATCATATTTATCAGAATAACGATCAATCTCGGAACTCTTAATAGGAATCGCTACTTCCGTATTAATATATTCCCCCTTCTGCCATATAATCTCAACCTCATCATTAGCCGTAACAACATCAAATTTTGTACTAGCATTTTCATACGAATACCAAGCATAACTAGTAGTAAGCATCAAACCAAATACTGAAATAACAACAATACTAATAAGACCTAACATCTTTTTAAAACTCATGCTTACATGTCACCTCGCATTCTCCTACACTATAAGTTTATCATAAAAAAAAGAAAAGTTCAACAAAAAAAGAAGTAGATTTCCTACTCCTTGAAACTATATTCCATTATTTGGAAATATCTCTGAATTATCAACCTTTTTATCATTATCACCATTAGTTGAACCCTCTACATCCCCAGAAGATACTTCAGGCGGAAATATTGAATTACTAGCTGAAGTTCCTACTTCAACAGAAGGTGTATCAACTTTTACTTCTGGCACACTAACTGAAGTTCCTACTTCAACAGAAGGTGTATCAACTTTTACTTCTGGTGCACTAACTGAAGTTCCTACTTCAACAGAAGGTGTATCAACTTTTACTTCTGGCGCACTAACTGAAGTTCCTACTTCAACAGAAGGTGTATCAACTTTTACTTCAGCTTCACTTACAGAAAAACTATTATTAACAGAATCAACAGTTGAAGAATTCATATTACCTTCATTAGATAACTTCCTATTTTTACTACTATTTTTAACAATGATAAGAATTAAAACAACAAGAACTAAACCAACACATCCACCAATAATAACGTAAAGTAAAATATTACTTTCAAAATTTTTACCTTTACCACCTACTGTAGTTAAAGAACTAGATTTAGCAGAATGATTAATAGCAAACTGAAAAGAAATATTTTCTTTTTTCTGTGCTGATAAATCCCAAGTCAATTCCTTTCTATCTTCACTTTTAGATGTTGCATTATCACTAATTGCAGCATTTGGTAATTTTACAATGAATTTCAAATCTAAACTAGACAAAGCAGCATCTCCTAATTGATCAAGTCCTTCCATTTCTCCCTCAGTTTCAACAGTAACACCAGAATCTTCACTACTATCAGATAATTCACTATCGGATAACTCACTATCAGATGCATCAAAAGAAAAATTAGCAGTATATATATCCTTATCACTACCTTTTTCTATCTTAAACATTAAGTCTTTAGAAGTATTAGTCTCCATAATCTTAGAAAGGCTATATTCTACATCCTCATTAGAACTCACATCATCAATATTAGAAATCATCTTACTAATACGAAACCCTACCATTTTTTCATCAGAATAATCTTCAATAGAAAAACCATTATCTTCTAAATTTTTTCTATCCTCATCTGACAAAATAGTAGCATCATCACTCATCTCCATCAAACTTTTTTGCATAGCATAAATAATAGAAAAATCCATTGATTTATCTTCTTTAATATCCATAACAGCATTATATTTAATACAACCCGTTAAACAAAAAAGAATAACAGCAAATAATATCAAAA
>AUXO010283231.1_pt1 | contig 10093 bp, 10 predicted proteins | sample 768731 | NCBI WGS metagenome assembly AUXO01 (sample SAMN02715735, study PRJNA202380) | gut metagenome | biome: sheep rumen | host: Ovis aries | place: New Zealand: Palmerston North | reverse complement strand
GATGAGTTTATAACTGCTGTTGGTCCTCCTGATTGACCTACAATAATATTCATATATATTCCTCACTTTCTAGATTATTATATCATTTTTATAATAAATAGGGGAAGGTTTTTAAAAATTATGCATTAAACATGCATGAATTTTTAAAATTAATTAATTTTATTCTATGAGATAGTAAATGGTGGTTATATTTATAGATATATGTTGAAAAAATAGGAAGAGAACTTCCTATTTTTATATTAAATTTATAAATTGAATGATATAATTAATATAGGTGAGTATAGAATGGAAGAAGTACTTATTTCTTTATTATATATATTATTTAATCCTGTAACTTTAATATTGATTGTATTTTTCGTGTATAGAAATAAACAATTTAAGACTGAAACATATTATAAAGTAACTAATATAGAATATTTCAAAGTAAGATGGGATATAGGTAGATATGGTGAATATTTGATATATAAATATCTTAAGAAATATGAAAGATTAGGTGCGAAATTTTTATTTAATTTGTACATCCCAAAAAATAATGACGAGACTACCGAAATAGATGTATTGATGATATCGAATAAGGGAATATTTGTTTTCGAAAGCAAAAACTATAGCGGTTGGATTTTTGGTAGTGACAATCAAAGATACTGGTATCAAACTTTACCAGTTGGCCGAAGAAAAAGTCATAAAGAAAGATTTTATAATCCAATCTTTCAAAATAATACTCATGTTAAATACTTAAAACTATTAATAGGAGCAGGTTTACCAATATATTCAATTATAGCTTTTTCTGATCGCTGTACTTTAAAGAAGGTAAATATAAATAATCGAAATGTACATGTTGTTAATCGCTATCGCGTATCTAGAGTTGTATCTTCTATATATGATGAACAATGTGATGTATTATCGGATGAAGAAATAAATGAAATTTATGAAAAATTGTATCCATATTCACAAGTTGATTATGTTGTAAAAACGAAACATATAGATGACATAAATCGACGAATTGAAGGTGACTACGACGATGATGTGGTTTTAAATGCGGAAGAGATATCATCATTAGAAGATGAAACCGTTGATAATGAAGAGTATGTTGTTGATGATTCTCAAGAAGAAAGTGTTGAACAACATGATGCTGTAGATGAAGATGTTTCAGTAAGTGTGAATGATAGCGTAGAAACAGATAATACGTTAATTTGCCCAATTTGCGGTTCTGAATTAGTTTTAAGAACGGCACGATATGGCGAGCATGCTGGGGAAGAATTTTATGGATGCTCTAACTATCCAAAATGTAATTATATAAAAAAGAAGTAATTGATATCAAAAATGAGTAGAAATACTTGTTTTTTTATTCATTAAAATAACAAAATAGGGATTTGGTGCAATTTTTTATTCAAAAAGTCATTTTTTGGAGAAATCGTATGGTATAATATTAGACAATTAATTAAAAAGGGTGGTTTTGTGAAACGAAATTTGAGTGTTAATTTTATTGATCTTGATAAATTGTATAGTAATAATGATGCTAAGAAGAGAATTATTAATTTAGAACATATATATTGTTGCAATTCACATACGAAATTTATAGATTTTTATAAATGGTGCCATTCGTTGTTTTGGGCTAATGAATTTGAACTGGCTGACGATTATTATATTGAACATTATTGTATTTGTAGTGAGTCAGGGGAATTATTTCACCCACGTTGTGATATAAAAGTGTGTAAATATATGCGTATACATAATATTAAAAAACTTGTTGTTGGTTGCATGTGCTGTCATAATGGTGGGGCAGGAGGTCTCATACAAAATATAGGTATGATTAGGATTAATCCAAAGGAACATGGTGTGCCACATCTTCATCTTTATAAAGGCAGATATTCTAATAATGACTCGGTTAGAATTTCTTTGAAAGATCTTGAACCGTTATTTATGGACAAAAGTAAATATAAAAAATTTTTCAATAAATCTGAAAGAGAAAAATTGAATTTGCTGTTGCATAGATATCAATCAGATTTTATAAATTTTTATTATGAGGTTCAGAGAGGCGAAAACCCTCGACCACTATTAATTGAAAGTGATGGTAAGGAAACATGGATAAAATAAATTTATCAAAAAAGGATGTGAAATTTTATAAGTATGAAAAAGCAAAGGAAATAGCTGATATAAGACCAGCAACTGCTTAAACATTAGATTATCAATATAATAGGTATGCGGAAGATACTAGCGATCCTAAAAAACGCATTTTAGGAAGATGTAGGAAAGATAGAAATAGATATAATGATGGTGAATTGAGGAGGTAGCTATGGAAAGATTTAAAAGTGCCATTCGTGCGGATATATTAATTACAAAAAATATAAAATTAATTTATTTATTACATCATTATAATGGCGAAAGATTAAACTTTATATTTTAACAGATGTAGTAAATTTAATCCTCAAATAGGTGAACCTAATAAATGTTCAGAACTTAAATGGGTAAAGATAAATAAACTACCTAAAGAGACCACATCTAAAGTTAAAGAGATTATTAAAAATATTTTAAATAATGAATTTTATGATTTTTTATAATAATTACTAAATTTGTATAAAAAGTATATTATGTTATAATATAAATCAACTCAGAGGTGTTTATTATGAAAAATATTAAAGAGTTTGAAAGTAAGGATGAATTAAAAATTTACTTTAAGAAAAATGCGATTAAAAAAATAGGTGAAGCTTCAGAAGGCAAAGTATATTTAACTAGGGATAATGAAATAATTAAAGGTATGTGGGGTTCTTTTGTGCCAAAACATTATAAAGATTATCCTGATATTATTATGGCAGATGATGTGAAACTAGATTCATTTATTTTTCCTAAAGAGTTATTTCTTTATAAAGGAATTATTATAGGATATAGACAAGATTATTTTAAAGGTAATATATTTAAATTTGATAGTCTTGATAGGGTAAATTTAGATAAACTCGTTAAGGCGCGTGAAAGATTTATTGAAGATACCAAAGTAATAACTGATAGTGGATATCATCTTTTCGAATTACCACGTAATCTTTTATTTAATAATGAAAGATTAGTAGCAATAGATACATTAGATTATGTAAAAAGAGATGACATTACATTAAAGGAAAATATTGAAACTATAGATTATGCACTTTTACTTCCATTTAGTGATATATATAAAGAGGTAAATCCTTCTAAACCATTTGAAGAAGAAATTAAAAAAGTATATGAATTAAGAAAATAGCACTTGGGTGGTGCTATTTTTTTGATCGAATTGTTGATATTTCCTTTTAAAAAATGTATAATGCCTATAGGGATTATTCCCGTTAAATTTTACTAGCAATCTTAGATACAATTTTTGATATCATAACTTCATGTTTACCTATAATTTATAGTATAACATTAAAATCAATTAAATTAATTGTTTTATTTATATTAATGATAGGAGAAAAAAACATGGAATACAAAAATGGTAAAGGCTGCGGTTTATGTGGGTGTTTGTGTAGTTATGATTTTGTATTTGAGTTTGCAGATTGCAGCTGACAGGGTTCGAATCCCTGGGCCCACGCCAAGAAAATTAGCTTGAGTTTATCTCAAGTTTTTATATAAATAACATGTCTTATTTAAAAAATATAATTTATAAAGGAGATAGTGGGAATGAAGAAGTTTGTAGTTTTGATTTTATGTTTATTAGGAATGATTATACCGCTTGATGTATCAGCAACTAGTGGCGCATTAAAAAAAGATTCAATTAAGACGTGCCCAGATGGAATTACATATGGATATCATAAAGATGGTGCGGAAAGACATTGGCATGTTGCAGTAACCAACGGTGAAAACTATTATCCATCAGGTGATGCGATATCATCTGATCCATGTCCTGGTTATACTAAAAATAATGGTACTGCAAATTCAACTTCTGGAGGAAGTGCATCTAGTTCTTCCAATACTTCATCAAATTCAGCTTCGGAATCGAAGTCTGAAATAGAAACACCTGCAGTAAAACCGGTATCAGTTGAAGAAAAAAAAGAGGAAGTAGCAGAAAATAAAGTAGAAAAAGAAACTGGTGTGACTGAAATTTTAAAAGATGATATCAATGATGAAAAAACTATTGATAATAGTAATGAGGATGTTAAAGATGCTGATGTAACATTAACTAAAGAAGTTGATGATTCTAATTATGAAGAAGATTCTACTATGGATGCAATAATTGGTTTTATTGCTGTTCTTGGCGCAGGTTTAGGTGTTGGTAAAATTATTAAGGGTAAAAAAAGATAGCTTAGATTTGGCTATCTTTTTCTTTTTATGGAAAAATAAAAAAATGCATTTTTTGTTGCAAATGCAACAGCTTTTTGATATAACCATATGATATAATTCAAATGTATATGAGGGTATACAAGGATTATATAATAAAAAAAAGCATATGATTGGATCGTCATATACTTGAATAAGCTAGCTACTTATTACAAATTTATTATAACAATTTTTTAGATAAAATACAATATAGTAAATTGTAATTGATTATATAATCTTTGATCCTAGGAAGGAGAAGTATATGGCAAATAGACTTGCAAGAAATAGGAAATCACCTGCCAATGAAGAAATGTATATTCAACAGTATTTAAAGCAAAACCCTAAAGCTAAAAGGGAAGATGGGATGGATGTTGCTGCTGTTATTACAAAAGATGGTGTCCGTGGACATGGTTTGCTTCCAGAAGAATTCAATAGAAGCCATGACAAGAAAAATCATATTGTTAAGGACTTTATACCAGATAATAAGTTAAAAGTAGGAAATTAGAATTTGATAGCCATACCGCGGATTTGTTTGCGGTATGGCCATCACAGATTGTGAATAATGATTAAGGAGGTAGTTGTATGGTAAAATTAAATGAGATGTTTACTGGATGGTATGATTATAATAAAAAGGAATTTGAAAGTATATTAAACGATGCACTTATCAGTTTTGATACCAATATTTTACTAAATTTTTATAAGTATTCCAAAAAAACTAGTGAAGATATTTTTTCGGCTTTCAAACCTTTTAATGATAGGATTATAACTAGTTATTATGTATTGAAAGAGTTTACTAGTAATCGTAAAAAAGTAAAAATGGATAACTTGAATGAGTATTCTAATCTTAACAGTGTTATTTCAAAAAGTTTTAATGAAATCAAAGAAGAATTAACAAAAAATGATGATAAAAAAATTAATACAATTGGTCAAGTTTTAAAAGAAGTTGAATCATGCAATACTAGTGTCTATAAAAGTATTGAAAATGAAAGAAAACTTAAGAACGAATATTATAAAAGCGGTGTTATCGAGGAAAACATTGAAAAAATCTTTTTAAATAATTTTGTGGAATGTTATGATGAGAAGGACTTTCAAAAAATAAAAGAAGAAGGATTGAGAAGATTTGCGGAGCAAATTCCACCGGGATACGAGGATGCTAAAGATAAAGACGAGAACGGCGATTATTATATTTTTAGATCTCTTATTGATTATTGTAAAAAAAATAAAAAAGATCTAATTTTTGTAACTAATGATAATAAAAAGGATTGGTTTAGGGAAATAGATGGAATAAAAGAACCAAGAGAAGAACTTTTGAGTGAGTTTAATCGTGAAACAGGAAGAAAATTATTGATTTTTGATTTTGACAATTTTATGAAACAAAAATTAATTTTTAAAGAAACTCTTTCTACTGAAACTGTAAATGAAATTAAAGAAATTAATAGAATGTTTGAACCAACTCAATTATCGAATGCTGAAAAAATTAGTAGAGGTTTTAGGTATATATATAGGTTTAGAACGAAGGAATCTATTGTTGAAAATATTGATCGCATTGCCAAACAATTGAAGATAGTTCAGGAGACTGCTATAAGCCTTAATGATATTCGTATAGCTGATGCTTGTGATGAACTGATGTCTCTTTTGCTTGCAAAAAAGTATGATGAATTTATCAGTTTAGCGCGTAATTTAAGGTTTGGTAGTATAGCGAAACCAAAATATCCTATGATTGATTTGGTTTATGAAATTTTTGAAAATGACCCAAAAGTTACAAATGGAATTGTAGTGTTAGAAAGTATTAAAAGATACTTGCGTAGTAACTGTATTCCAACAATAGTAAATAAGAAAATATATGCTGATATTGATGTGTTACTTAATAAGATGAATCATGATAGTATTAATGAAGAAGATTTTTGCTTTGAAGTTTCTGAAATTTACAAGTTATTTTCAAGAAGGTTTAACGGTATTACTAATTAAAATATCAAAGTCTAAATAAATTATCGGTTGTTGATTATTGCGGTATGTTTTTCATTCCTTGAAATAGCAGCCATCCTCTTCTTTTGTTTATTTAAAGGCTAAAAAGCCTTTTTAATTTCGCTCAAGTGGCAATTAGGTGACAAGTGGTTTTATGTTAGCACAAATCTTTTTATTAAATTTTTAGAATAGTGCTGACTTTATTTCTGAAAAACGATACAATTATATTGTAAGTTAGTGCTGACTTTTCTGCGTAGATAGTATATAATATATTTTATAGTTGATCAGATTTAGAAATACATAAATAATTAAAATAGTGCTGACTTTAGCATAAAAAAACGATATAATTATATTAGTTAGTGCTGATTTTTACTAACAAAGATGATAAACTATTTATGGAGGTTAATTATGACAAAATACAGAGTGCTAGATTTATTTTGTGGTGCTGGTGGTTTAAGCTTAGGTTTTAAATTAGCAGGTTTTCAAATTGTAGGTGGAGTTGACTTCCAACAAGATGCAATTTATACACATGAGAAGAATTTTAAAAATAGTATTTCAATATGTGGAGATATTAAAGAAATAAATGATGAAAAGGTAAAAGAATTATTTCAAGATAAGGTTGATGTAATTATTGGTGGACCTCCATGTCAAGGTTTCTCTGCCGGTAATAGACAACAAGTTGAAAATGATCCTAGAAACAAATTGTTTTTTGAGTTTATCAGATTTGTTAGAATACTAAAACCAAAAGCAGTTGTAATAGAAAATGTAAGACAAATTTTAACTAAGGATAAAGGCTTTGCGAAAAATAAAATTTTTGAAATCTTAGAAGAACTTGGATACAATGTTGATGTTAGAGTTTTAACTGCTAGTGAATATGGTGTTCCTCAAAATAGAAATAGAGCTGTTTTTATAGGTGTTAAAAAGGAAATTGGAAAAATTAATTATAATATGATAAAAAAAGTTTCTAAACCTGTAACAGTTAAAGAAGCAATTGGGGAGTTGTATGAACTAGAAAATAAGAATACTAATATATTAACATCTGAGCCTTTAACAAAATTTCAAAAATATGTTAGAGCAAAGGATAATATGATTTTTAATCATGATATTAAATACCCAAATCAAGAAGTACAAGATAGAATGAATTTTGTTCCTCAAGGTGGTAATTGGCAAAACGTTCCTGAAAGTATGTGGAAAACAAAGAGAAGCAACAGACATTCGTCTGCATATAGAAGATTAGATGAAACTAAACCATCTATAACTATTGATACAGGACATATGAATTATTTTCATCCACTATATAATAGAGTTCCAACTGTAAGAGAATCTGCAAGATTACAATCTTTTCCTGATGATTTTATTTTTGTTGGAACACCAACAAGCCAATTGAGACAGGTTGGTAATGCAGTTCCACCATTAATGGCGAAAGCTGTAGCAGAATTAATTAAGGAGACTTTGGGCAATGAAAAACAGTAAGAATGTAATAGATTTATTCTGTGGATGTGGTGGTTTTTCTAAAGGATTTGAAAATGCAGGATTTGAAGTAAAACTTGCTTTAGATATGTGGAATGATGCAATAGAAACATTTAATATTAATCATCATGCTCCAGTTGGAATAACAAAAAATATTTATGATTTTACAAATGAAGAAATAAAAGAATTTGCGAAGAAGAATAATATTACTGGTATTATTGGTGGACCTCCATGTCAAGGTTTTAGTATGGTTGGTAAGAGGGAAGCTAGTGATGCTAGAAACACTTTGTATTTGCAATATGTTAGATTTGTAGAACAAATTAAACCTGAGTTTTTTATTCTTGAAAATGTAAAAGGTTTATTAACTTTACAAAAAGGATATTTTAAAAAAGAAATAATAGAAAGATTTTCTGAATTGGGTTATAATGTCACATATAAAGTATTAAGAGCATGTGATTATGGTGTGCCACAAAAAAGAGAAAGGGTATTCTTTGTTGGACTTAGAAAAGATAAATTTGGAGACAAGTTCTTCGAATATCCTAAACCTGTTGATCATATTGTTGGAACAGAGGAAGCATTATGTGATCTACCCTCATTAGATAATGGAGAATTAGAAACAGAATATAAAACAAAACCACAAAATGATTTTCAAAAACTAATGAGAAAAAATTCAAAAAAAATAAAGAATAATGAAGTAACAGTTCATTCAGAACAAACAAAAAAAATAATTTCAATGATACCTGATGGTGGTAATATAAAATCATTACCAGAAGAATATTTTAAAGTAAGAAATTATAGTTCGGCTTTTAAAAGAATGAATAGTAAAGAACCATCAACAACAATAGATTGTGGACATAGAAATTATTTCCATTATAAAGAAAATAGAATACCTACTGTAAGAGAATCAGCAAGAATACAATCATTTGCAGATGACTTTGTATTTTTAGGTTCTAAAACAAGTCAATATACACAAGTTGGTAATGCAGTTCCTCCACTATTGGCAGAGGCAGTTGGTAATGCATTGAATGAAATGTATGAAAAAAATGATAAAAACGACTAAAAAAGTCGTTTTTTTAATATCTGTATAAAAAAGGTGACAAAAGTATGATAAAATGGTAGTGGAAGGTGTAGTTATGTTTAGTTATGAAGATTTATATAATAAAGTATTTGATACATCTATAGATGCAGATCGATTAGTAATCATAAGTGGGTATGTTGGACCTGCAGTTGTACAAGATTTAAAAAAATTACCATATAATGTGGAATTATATGTTGGAATGTATGGAAATGTAATTAGTGGAATATTACATAAGAGTTTATTAAAGTCAGACAAAATGGATAATGTTTCTATTTTCTATACAAATATATTAGTTCATGCAAAATGTTATATTTGGTTTAAAAATGAACAAATAGTTAAAGCGTTGATTGGTTCTGCAAACTTTTCAACCAGTGGTTTAATGACACCTAAAAAAGAAGTTTTAGGTTATATTCCAGAAGAATCATTTGGTGAAATGTTAGTTTATATTGATTTAATTAAACAACTATCATATTCTGTCAGAGATTATAGTGGTGTTGAAAGAAATGTTGTTAGATTTACTGATGACTTAACTCAAACTATTAGTGATAAAGAGGTTGAAATTTCTCTTTTAGCTGCAAAGGGAAGTGGATCTCAAACAAATATCATTGGAATAGCTACTATTCCAGGAGAGGTTCATGCCGGCGCAGGTTTAAATTGGGGTTTTTCAAATGCTATGCCAAAACCAAACGATGCATATATAAAAATACCTATAGAACAAATTATTAATAATCCATTAATGTTTCCTCCAAAAAGCAGTGATAAAATAAATGATCCAATAGATGTTATTTGGGATGACGGGACAGAAATGCAAATGCTTTTAGAAGGAAAACAAGAAGTAGACGGTGTAGATTATCCTAAGCAGATTAGTACATACAAAAGTAAAAAAGAGTTAGGCTTATATTTAAGAAAAAGAATTGGAGATGCAATTGGTAGAGATTTGATAATTCCTGAGGAATTGTCAAAAGAAGAATTTGTACCTAAAGCAAATTATTATAAAGATAGATTTATAACAAGAGAAATGTTAGAAAGCTATGGTAGAACGTCAATTAATATTAAATTAATTGGAGATAGAACATATTATTTTGATTTTTCTAGAAATACTGATAATGAAGATCAAAAAGTTAATATTGAGGGACAATAATATTGTTCCTTTTTGTTAAGCAATTTTTATGATATATATGATGTATTACGTTGTATAGCTAAAATAAATGGATTAGAAGATAATTTAGTATTAGTGGAACCAACAGCCAAAGAAATGGAAGATGAAGATGAAGCTACCACTAAAAGAAAATCTACTCAATT
>AUXO017268693.1_pt1 | contig 10094 bp, 4 predicted proteins | sample 768731 | NCBI WGS metagenome assembly AUXO01 (sample SAMN02715735, study PRJNA202380) | gut metagenome | biome: sheep rumen | host: Ovis aries | place: New Zealand: Palmerston North | reverse complement strand
GATAACAATGTATGGAAAGGTCGTTCAAGATTCGTTGCTGGATGTAACGATTGGAGAGGTATTGCTGTAGCTGGTGTATTAGGCGGAACTACTTTATCCTAATTAAAGCTCTATGGAGAGTCCTAATAGGGCTTTCCATTTTTATTTGCTACCTTTATAGGTAGCAGCGAGTAGATATTCTGGGAACGATAAACTCTCTTTAATCATTAATACCATATTGAAATGATTATAAGGTTAAGGTCTTAGGTTGGTATATCTATTCGCTGGTACTTATAAAATCAAAAAGGAGATGATTTACATGGCTTATACTTGGGGTGAAATTCAACTTGAAAGTATAAAAAAGATGTTTTTGAATAATGATACTATTGATTTGAATGATTTAAGGTCGATGAGAAATGATAATAAATACAAAATTTATTTGAATGGAATGGCTCAAGCTGCAAACGAAGGTATCGCTGAATGTATGAAACGTGGTAGACCTTTTATAAAAACATTTACTTTTACACAAAGATCAATTGAAAATTCATTAGGTAAAAGATATGATACAAAATATTATTTAGGTGAAGAATTAACATACGAAAGTACCGAAGCACGAGCATATTATTTTGAAGTAGACAATAAAGCAATTGTTGAAGTTTATAATTTAGATTTAGATAACAATTGGGTGTTACAAGAAACAATAACAAATAACGGTTCTCAACCTGGAAAATTTACTGCTTATAAAAATTTCTCCAAAACAATAGGTATTAAATTAGTATTCAAAGGAGAGACAGTTTATTCATTTAGAAATGTTGCTTTATATTTACATAACTATAACATTGATAATTACGATACAAAATATATACCAGATTATAAACCTTATTATATTTATGATTTGAAAACATTGATTCCTGATTTTTATAAGATAGACAAACTTTATTTTGAAAACTATAGTCATGAATTGATAAATCGAACAGATTACATTTTGGAAGATGGATATACACTTGTTATTGATGATAGATTAGAAGGTAACTTCATAATGAAATATCAATGTTATCCTGATAAAATAGATGAAGAAACAGATGACGATGACGAAATTAATTTACCTGATGAAGTAGCAGTTATATTACCTTTGTATATTGCTAGTCAATTATATAAAGATGATGATGTAGCACTTGCTACTCAATATAGAAACGAATTTGAAATAGCTGTTGAAAATATGTATCCTAGAAAAGATGATACTAAATTTGTAAGTAAAACAGGTTGGATTTAGGAGGTGAAACATGGCAAGTTTTAAAATACCTGAATCACCAACATTTAATTATTTAGATTTAAATAATCTTCAAGGTATGGACTCATGGAATACAAATCCCAATATCATGCGTTCATCTGATATGTTAAATGTTGTTAAAAAAGAAGGTTTGCATCAAGTTAGACATAATATAAGACAAAGTTATATGGTTGGTAAATACGGAGAAGTTGCTGATGGTGATGATATACTTTATAAAATAAAATATGTAGGTAAAATAGAAGAATATGATGAAAACGGAAATACTGTGCCATATTATATAAAAATTTCGGAATATTTAGGTGAATATCAAGTTGAAAATGATTCTAGAATTTGTATATCAGTATGGCCCACACCTAAAGTTAGAAATATATTTTATGATTTATCTCAAGAAGAAGGGTTTACTAATTATAGAATTGATTATAGAACAATACCTTTTACAAACTTTGGACAAACAGGTAATAGACAAGGTTCATATGAACATATTCAATTTGATGGTAAAGAACGAGTATTTACACCTATTGGAATTTTATCTTTCAGTTGTTCTACAGAAGAAGTAGTTACAATTGTTGATGATGTAGAACAAACGTATTATCAACTACATTTTGAAATAGAAAATGTATTAGATAATCCATATGTTCCAACTATCATATATGGCTCTACACCAGATGGTTTAGATTACACTAGATATGAAGCAATTAATCTTTTAACAAATAGAAGACAAGCACAATTTTTATCTGATGGTGTATCAACTGTTTATCATTTACCTGAAAAAAAAGTTAGTGGTTCTCATTGTATAGTTAAGGTTTTACAAGAGAATGGCACTTATACTGAAATGACTACAGGTTTCACATTAGATTCTCGAGAAGGAACTGTAACTTTTGATTCTGCTCCTGCTAAATCTCCTGTCGATGGTAAAGATAATATAATTATTGAATACAGTAAACCACCGACTTCAAGTGAAGACAACACTTTTAACTTAAGTTGTATAGCAGGTGATAATCTATTAGAAGCTAATGTTAATATAGATAAAAGTGTTGATTTGGATGAGCCTGATAAATTAAATATAACGGTGGTAGGAACATTTAAAAAAGGTTCTAAATTTAATCCTAGTAAACAAGAAATAAAAAATGGCACCGGTTTACATGTTTATTTGACTAGCAATCAAGTTGCTTCTTTTCAAATAACAAATATAGAAGCTACCACTATAAATAACGGTGGAACAGTAACAAAAACAGTTAATACAACTTTAGATAGAAATAATTTAACATCATCAACAAATTGGAATTGTAGACTTAAAGTTGATTATTATAATATAACTTCGACTGAAACAACAATTGTTGTGCCAGGTAGTGTTGGAGGTAATACATCTTTTGGAACACAGAGATTGACTTGTTTAGGCTTCAGTTGGATAGGTTTACAATATAGTGCATGGGCTGATGCTCATGTAGGTTCAGCTCAAAATGGAAGTGATTCATATTGGAATGTATACGAAAGTGTTCAATTATGGGTTTCTAAACCTAGTTATTTGAATTGTGGTGCTGGTTCTTTATATGGAGTAATAGATGGTGCTAGAATTTATGCTGGTTCAACAGGTAATATGTATGCTACATCTACAGTTTATCCATCAAATCCAATTACAACTTCAAGAAGAATAAATTATAGTGCAGGTAAAAATTCAGTATCAATAGGTGCTTATATGCAATTTGGTAGTGTTGTTTATTTGAGCGGTCAACCTGTTACAGAAATGAGTGCTGGTTCAACAACTTTAAGTTTACCTACTATAACATTACCTCATACAAGTACAACAGGAACAACTACTAAAACTATTGCGTCTGTATCAGGTGCTAATTCATATGATGAAACTTTAGACCCTAATTATAAAATAAGTTATGATAATGTAGTTCCAGGTTCTGCTAGACTTGCTTGCTATTATGGTGCTAAATGTGTTGCTGTTTATGGTTACGAATCGGACAGACGTGTGTTTGTATCTGATGGTACTAACAAAGATACTTATTCAGGTGTAACAACTGATGGTAAATCGTCAATATATTATTTTCCAGATGACAACTATAATGTACTAGGTGAAGATACAGAAATACTAGGATACGCACAAAAGCACGGATACTTATTTACATTTAAGCGAGGCGAAGATTCGGTTTATGTTAGATATGGAACAACACAAAACAATGTAACTATTTTCCCATCTAGTGTTGTTACTAGAAATCTTCAAGTATTATCTAGACCAATACAAATAAATGATGAGATACTTCTTGTAACTAGAGATGGTATTAAGTCAATCAGTTATATATCCAATGAAGTTCGAGCAGAACTAAGAAGTTATTTTATAAATAATTATTTTGAATTAAGTGCTGACTATAATTATGATAGAATGACTTGGTTTGTTGATGATAATTTACTTCACATATTTTTAGACAAATATGAATTTACTTGTGATTTAGTTACAAAGAGTTATGTTAGAGAAGGTGTAGGAGCTAGTGGAAGTAGTGGTGCAACAACACTAAGTTTCCAATACGAATGGTTTGTATCTGAAATTGATTGGTTGGATAATAGACAACCACCTCAAGTTACAACATATCAGCCTAAAGATTTTGAAAGACAATCTGAAGGTATTATATATGAGAATCAAAGGGCTATCGGTTATTCTCCAGAAGGTGTGTATGAATTTTTCTATAATGATTATAAAGTAGATGTTTTACTTAAGATAGAAAATGAAGTATTAAAAACTTATTATAAACCTATTAAAGCTCATTATATAACACCGTTCTTAAATATGAATGCTATCAATGTTGCAAAAACAATTAAATACGTGTATATTAATACTAGGTCGAAGAACGGTGATATGTTTGCTGTAGGTTATATTGATGAAAACGGTGTAACAGAAACTATGCAAAAAGAATATACAAACATTGAAGATTACAGAACAAAATTAAAAAATAGTTTGATTCCGTTTCCAAAACTTGTACAAATCAAAAGTAAAATAAGAAAGTTTATGAATGTTAAACTCTATATTCAGAATAGAGCAGAAGTAGATAATACAACATTTATAACAGAACAAGATGTTGCAGATTATGGTAATATGACTTTTGATAGAATATTAGTTCAATATCAAGTTGCAGGAAAATATAGAGGTGAGTAATAATGCCTAGTGTAGGATATAATAAAAGATTTACACCAAATTATGATAACGATTTGATACCTAAATGGTATTTTGATGATACATTAATAAACGAAGTTTTCATTACAGGAGAAGTTAAATCTTATATGGGAGTTAAAGTTCCTGAAGGTTGGCTTCTCTGTGATGGAAGCGAATTATCACGAAATCATTATCCAAAATTATTTAGTGTTATAGGAACTGAATACGGTGCTGGTGATGGAATATCAACATTTTTAATACCAAATATAATTGATAATGATAGTGTTTTAGGATATAAAATAATAAAGTATTAAAGGAGGAATGAATATGGCAAGTACAGCAGCAGATATAATTGCTAGTGCTAAAGCCGAGGCTGAGGCTGCTAGACAAAGTGCTATGAGTAGTTTAAGTGGAATGACTACTGACTTAACCAACGCATATAATCAACAACAAGCAGCTACAACAGCTGGTTATCAAAATACATTAAATCAATTACAAAATGCATATCAAAGAGATGCTAAAGCAGCATATGGAAATTATATGACCGAAAGACAAAATTTGAATAACCAACTTACTAGATTAGGACTTCAAAATAGTGGATATGGTGTTAGTCAGGGATTAATTGCAGGCTCTGCTTACTCTAAAAACTTAGCAGGATTACAAGGTGCTTTATCTACTAACACAGCCAATACAAATGTACAACAGCAACAGGCTCTTGCTGATTTGTATAATACATATGCTAAAAATAAATTATCGGCAGATCAATTTGCTTATGAAGCAGGGCAAAAGGCATATGATACAGCATACGCAAATACTTATCAGGCTAAACAAGATGAAATTGCAAATGCGTTACAACAACAATACTATAACTATTTAATGAGTCAGGGTAGTGGTGGAGGCGGCTACGGAGGTGGCGGTGGCTACTACGGGGGAGGCTCAGGTGGTTCTGGAGATGTAGATTTATCTGGAGGAAATGGTTCTGGTGGTTCAGGAAGTTCATCTGGATTAAACACTTCGGGATGGACTAGTACAGGAATCAGTATGAATAAAGGAAACACAAGTAAATCTGCTAGTCAATATGGAACATTCTCAAATGGATATCAGCCAAAAGGTATAGCTGGTTACGGTAAGTTAAGTAAATCTGGACAAACAATTAACGTAAATGGTAAACAACAAAACGTATGGTTGACAACAGGTGATGGAAAAACACGTGCTTGGTACTGGGATGGTTCAAGCAGAACTTATGTAGGAATAAGTTTCTAAAGGAGTGATAAATATGGCTATTTTCAATAGACCTTCAGGAAATTCATTAAAAAAAGCAGTCAATAAAAGTATTTCAAAAAACAAAGAAGAACGCAAGAAAAAACAATCTAATATAAGAGCACAGGAAATAGAACAAAGGCGTTCTTCTGCTCCTATTAATACTTTTACGGGAACTTCTTCTTTGACAGCAAAACAATTACAAAGAAATTACAATGAAGCAAGTCGTATTACGGAACAAGCAAGAACCAATTTAAGAAATTACATGACATCTCAAGGAGCAATAGCTAACACCCAGGGATTTGACCCTAGAGATACTCTATTAAAAAAGAATAATAAAATGTCACCTGCAAAAGGTTTTGAAAATACATCTAATGCATTTAATGCATCACAAATATTACAACAAAAAATTCAAAAAAGAAAAGATGTTTTAAATACAGAAAGAGGACAAGAACTTCAAAATGAAGTTAGATTAGCAAGAAATACTCGAAATATAGAACAATATAATTATAATTTAAAAAGATTAGAAAATGATAATTATAAATTTGGGGATAACACAATAGGTAGTTTTGTTCGAGGTGTTCAAGGTCTTTTTGATAACATGGGTGATTCATATACTATTGTAGATGATAAAGGTAATACTAGAAAATTAGCAAGTTATTCTGAATTAAAACAACAAAAATTAAATGAATCACAAGGAACAATTCCTAGATTAGTTTCAGCAACATTCAATAATTTAGGTAAAATTTTAGGTGCAGGTGCTATTGATACTGTAACTCTTGGTGTAGGTGGAAAAGCAATTTATTGGGGAGATAACTTTTTTGATGCATACAATGAAAATTTAAATAATGGTTATGATGAAGGTTCTTCTGCTACATCTGCCATGTTAACTACTATGTTAGGTGCAGTAATAGATAAAACACTTGGTTCTGCTGCTGTTAATGTTGTAGGAGATGCTGATGCTAGTGGACTTGAAGATATTATATCTAAAGCATTAACCAAAAAAGGGGTTGGTTCTAATTTAGCCAAATATATAAGTTCAATGAGTTCCGAAGGTGCTAGTGAATTCATTGAAGAATATGCGGATGCGTTTATCAATAAAATGGCTTTAGACCAATCTACCGACCCAGCAGATTATGTTAATTTAATGTTGGAAACATTACCTGCTGCTTTAGAATCGGGAGCAGTTGGTGCTTTATCAGGCGGCATTGGTACAGGTAAAGAAAATATACAAAACAAAATAGAAACTAATAGAACAATAAAATCTTTAAATGAATATAAAACAACACTTGAAAATTTTACACCTACAACACCTGCAGAAGCAATAGCTAAAGAAAACATGATAAGAGATGTTGAAAATCAAATTGCTGAATTACAGCCTAAAACACCATCGGGTGAAACTCGAGTTAAACAAACCAATCAAGAAATGGAAAAAACAGCGATGGAAGCACTTGAAAAAAGAAAACAAAATCAAACAGCTCCGAACACAACCGAACAGGTACAAGATGCAAATATTCAAAAAAATGCTCCTACTGAAAAACAAGACGCAACGGTGCAGGAAACTAAAACAAATTACAATATTCCCGAAGCAAAAAATGCTGATAAAGTAGTTGCTAAATTAACTGAAAATTCAACTTCGGAAGTTAAAAAACAAACCGAACAATTGTTCGCAGAACCATCTAAAAATAAACAAACAGTTAAACTTGGAGATGGGAGAACAGTTATTACACCATCTGAAACAACTCGTGAAGGTGGTCTTGAATCAGCTAGCAAATATATAAATGATTCTGTCTCTCAAAAAGAATTTAAAGAAATTCAACTTGATAACAAAAAAAGAAGAAAATCACTTGATAATTTATATAATAAAGCTGTTAAAAACGGTGATAGTGAAATGGCAAGTCGTATTAAAGAATTACGAGATAATGATTTATACACCGTTGAACACAGTGGATATGAAGTTTTTAAACAAACTATGAAATTGTTAGAAGACCCTGAAACATATTATAAACAATATTCTGATAATTTTACATATACAACTGATTTAAGTCCTGAAAATATTGCTAAAATAGAATATATGCAAACTGCCTTATATAATTACTATGCTGATTATAACTCTCCTAATTATAATCCCACTATAGCTAATTCTATAATTCAAGATTGGGCTGAAGAAGGAACTTCAGTAGCAAAAGCATTAGCAGTAAGAAGACAAATGTATAATGATGACCCAAATCATGTGGCTATTCGTACTCAACAAACATTGAATTCCTTATTTAGAGAAGAAGCTAAAAATCATGAAGGTGATGTTGATTGGTTAAATAAAAATGACCCTATGAAAAATTCAGATTCACCTTATCACATGACCGATACTCAATTGAGCACAGTTAATTATTATGCAAATGAATTAAATAAGATGACAGATAAATCATCAATAGAATATTTAACAGCATATTCACAATTAAACAATTATATACAAAGTTTATTTGGTAATAAAAAATTAACAGATAAAGCCAAAAGATTAACAATAACTAATGTGCTTGCATCTAGTAGAATTTGGGTTCAGAATATCAAAGGTAATTTTGTTAATCTAGCACAATTTAATGGTATTGATAAATTAGTTGCTTCTAATGTAGATAGAATAATATCAAATCAAACTCAAATGCGTTCTGTAGGAATGAGTTTTGAAGGAGATGTTGTACAAGGCTTGAAAGCATACAAACAAGGTATAGCAGATAGTTGGTACGAATTTAAAAATGATATTACTTTGTCTAAATTTCATAGTAAATATACTGATTTAGAATCAACAAATATGGGTGATTTAGGTAAAAAAGGTTTTGGTAAGACATTTAATGACGAATCAAAAGTAGGTAAAGCATTAAATAAATATCAGGATTTTGTTAATTTTGCACTTGAATTAGGTGATAGACCTTTTGCTGAAATGTATTATCAACAATCAATATATAATCAAAGAATGTTAAATGCTCAAATTGATGCTCAAGCTTCAGGTAAAAATACAGTTTACAATGTTAACTTTAACGAAGATACTAAGATGTATAAAGTACGTTATTTTGATGAAAACGGTCGAAAAATAAATACAAATATGACAGAAGAACAATATAAATCATTTAGTAAAACAGCTGTAGAAGAAGAATTAACAGAAAAAATGTGTAATATAGCAGAAAAAGAAGCTCTTGAAAACACATATCAAGATGATAATAAGATAACTAGAGCAGCATTGAAAATGAAAGATAGTTTAAACGACTTATTTCATGTAGGTGATTTTGGTTTTGGTGATATGGTTCTTAAATTCACAAGAACAGGTAGTAACATGGCTAAAGCATTATATGAACATTCACCTTTAGCAGCAGGTCAATTAGTAAAAGATGCCCGTGCATTAAATAGAAATATTAAAGCAGGAACAGCAACAATTGAAATGCAACATAAAGTTGCTCGTGAGGCAGGTAAATTACTTGGTGGAGCAATAACTATGAGTTTAATAGGAGCATTAGATTGGGCTGGTATTATTGATATTGAAGGAGAACATGATGATAAAAAAGGAGATAAATTCAAAGAATCAACAATGGGTTCTCAAGAGTTTTCTGTAAACTTACCCGGTGGAGATTATTCCTATAAAATATCTAACGATAGTACAATAGGTTCTCTTTCTAGATTAGGTAAAACAGCAGAAGAATTTCTTAAAGATGGTAATAATCTATTGGAAACACTAAGCAATATGACAGCTCCTTTTACAAATGAAATTATTGATAATTCATTTATGTCTAGTATACTTGATTTAGGTAGTAGTTATTCAGACCCACTTGATAATTTGGCTAGAAAAATAGCATCTCAACCATCTAATTTACTACCTGGATTTATAAAAGATGTATCAATTACTTTAGATAATTTCACTCAAAGAAATACTTACGATGAAAATTTAGGTCAATATATGATAAATCAGATTATCAACAAAACCCCTTGGCGAGGTTCTGATATAGATTTCGATACACCTATTGGTAATATAAAAGGTCTATCTAGTAAAAAAACAGCATGGGGTGAAATAAGAAGTGTTGGAGGAGATACTTTAGCATCAGCTTGGAATACTTTCTTAACAGGAGAAACTTTATCAAGACTTAAAAACGACAAAATTTCAGATGAAGTTGTTAGAGTTTATACTGAAACAAATAATACAAATGCAATACCTAATTTAAATTCAATTAAGAACTTCTCTTACAATAATAAAAAATATGATTTATCGGAACAAGAACAAAGTAAATATATGACAACTTACGGTAAAACATCATATAAAGCCGTTCGTGATTTGATGAATACAAAACAATATAAAAATGCAACTGATGAACAAAAAGTTAAATTACTAGATAAGGCTTATGATTATGCTAAAGAAAAAGCTAATCA
>AUXO012377097.1_pt1 | contig 10094 bp, 8 predicted proteins | sample 768731 | NCBI WGS metagenome assembly AUXO01 (sample SAMN02715735, study PRJNA202380) | gut metagenome | biome: sheep rumen | host: Ovis aries | place: New Zealand: Palmerston North | reverse complement strand
GAACAGCCGAGTACATGATTCATCGTATAATCGCCGTACTCAACTCCAGTCTGATATAACATACTTTTTCTTTCTATGTATCCAGCTACTTTCATCATTTCACCCATTTTATTGATACTGTTTTACCATGACCTTCTGTCATAAATGTTGATGGCTTGCCCTTTTCAGTCAGACATGGATTCCTTCTGACTTCCAGATGATTATCTTTTTCCATGTTTTTCAGAACTTTAGTGATTTCTCCTGATTTGCATATTGCACCGTATTTAATATAAAATAACGCTTCTGCCTCGGTAAGTGAGATCCAATCATCAAATTGTGAAAACTGTTTGATAACTCGCTCTCTAATTGTAGATGCATCAATAATCTGGTTATTATAATCTTCTTGAAACAGTGACAGTTGCCCATTACTTTGGATATCCTTTAATAATTCCCATCGATTGCAAATGTTATCAGCCATCAATACACATCCAGCTGGGTGATTTGTAGCGTGGATCATCCTATACTTTGGATGCTGATTTTGCTGGATACGGATTGGCATATTCAAAACATATTTATAGCTTTTGCTCAATCGACTGCAGTACTGCTCTGAGAATTTTTCCTCAGCTTCATAACCATCTATTCTTCCGCTTATATATTGTTCTATAATTGATTTCCAATATTCTCCACCAGCAATTTGATTAAGCGCTTCTATAGATTTGTCAGATGCATCAAGTTTAGTAGGCTCATATTCGACAAGATCGTCAAAGAAAGAGTCATCATCTATTTTGAATTGCTGTCCCATTACTCTACAACCTTCACGGATAAAACCGAATGAATTCATATTGATAAGTAGCTCGATTGTGTTAAACTGTCCATTAGCAAAAGCATCAAATTTAGAGCAATCAAGCGCTTTTATTCCGTAGGGATCTATATAAAGGAACACATTCCATCCTTTTTTTGAAATCAAAAGATTCTCGATGGTGTCCTCATACGCACCAGAAACGATTCGTATTCCATGATATGCGCTCAGATTAGTCTGAAGATCAGTTGCATAATTCAAATCAATAAATGCGGCTCCAATCCTTGCGTTACCGTTCAATTTTGTAGAAGCAAGTCCCTGTTGAAGAATATCAAGTGCAATAAGAGGTGAGCCAGGATTTCCATCATCAAACTTTCCTTTACCCGCAAAGCAATCAACATATGCTAAAGGCTTTCGTGTATACAGAATTTTTGACACATACGGTTTCAAATAACAGCCAAGTAGTTCATCTTTAACTTTAGACCATGGTTTCTTTTTTACGAAAAAATCATCATTCTTTTTTGACATATACTGTTCACCTTTCCTTTTGAAGTGGAAAACAGGTACTCTTCTACACAAAAGATAATATCTGTTTCACCCATCATAATGAGAGATTATGAATCTTCGAATAAATAGTGGCAGCTCTCACATCAATATCATTATTTATTGATTGTATCTTTTGCAGAACATGATTTTACATCAACTTCTGTAACTCAATTATTCTTGGTGTTGGGAATAAAAATTATCTACAAAAATGTTAATTATATGTTTATTTGGTGCAAAATCGATTTATCATGTCAACTACAGTATTTTGGTACTAAATTAACAGTCTCAATGGTCTCTATAGTAAGAGACTGTTGTATTTATTATAGCACGAATCACACAATTAGTCAATCTATAAATCGACGTTTTTCTCCATTTTCACCGAAGAAAAGCGTTCTAACCAACAAGGCTAAAACGCTTCACTTTTTTATATTCATCATGTATGTCGGTAGGTACTGCTACTGGTTTCGTGTTACTATTTGGAACGGGGATAGTTGTCTCAACACTAGAATGTTCCAATATCTCAGAAAGTGTCTTGACATCGCCCCCCGCTTGAAGGCTATTAGTCGCAAACATATGTCTGAGGCTGTGATAGTTCACCGATGGTAGATCAGCTTTTTTTAGTATTGATTTGAACCGCCGCTGCAATGTACGTGGTTCTATAATGATTTCGGAATCAGAAATAATAAAATGATTATTTTTGCTGCGGGAGTCCCGCAGCATTTCCATAATAAACGTTGGTACAGGAATAGATCTTCTTGATGCTATGCTTTTAGGTGGATCTACTATCATTTTAGTCTTATGATTGCCAGTGTGTATACGCTGTACGGTTCTTCTGACAGTGATAACACAGTTTTCGAAATCGATATCACTCCACATTATTCCACATACTTCGCCAATACGAAGCCCTGTATAAAGGCTAAGAAGAACACATAAAGCAGTTGGATTAATATCGTTCAATAAAAATTTGCATAATCTATGCTGTTGTAAGGCTTTTAGTAAAGGTCTTTCTTTTGCTGTAACCTTTGGAACAGTTACATCTGAAAGGATGTTACGGAATTTATATATTTTAGCCGCATACTTTCCCATAGACTTGAAAACAATAATAATGTCTGATACATATTTCGTGGAAAGTCCAGCTTTGATTTTTTTATCCATGAATTCATGTATCATTTTTATGGTGAGCATATCATAACGAAGATCTCCAAAAAATGGAATGATATGCTTTTCAACCTTCATTTGATAATTAGCATAAGTTGATGCCTTAACGCGAAGCTTTACAGCCGATAACCATTCTTTGAAAAACCCTTTGACCGTCATATTACATGAATTTTCAATATTAGTAGGATTAGCTTTTAATAAGAGAAGTTTCTCTTTTACTTCCGTATAGCTATGTCCGTATATAGAGCGGTAATGATTATGTATCGCCGATACGAATGCAGCCATCAGACGTTGATGGATATTTCTCATCGCTTTTATCGCTCAAGAAGGAATACGAAAGAGATATCACAATATACATAGGATTTGAATCAGAGTATATACCTGAGCTTATGTATAAGCAGGATCAGTTTCTCTCAGGCTATCCTGTAGATTATATGATCCTAGGTCAGCATTATAATGAATCAGAGTACAATTCTCACTATAACGGACATGGCACCAACAGCTTTGAGCAGTTTACGCGTTATATAGACCTGATTATAGAAGGTATGGAGTCAGGAAGGTATAAATATGTTGCTCATCCTGACATACTGTATTATGCAGGTGGAGAAGCTGTCAGAGTAGAGCAATATACGCGGTTATGCAAGTACTTCAAAGAGCATGGCTTCCCTATAGAAATCAACCTAATAGGTGTTAAGAATGGGCATCATTATCCGTCTGACAGGCTTCTCAGGATAGCTAATGAAGTAGGAAATACCGCTATTATTGGTATTGATGCCCATACTCCCGATCTTATCGGAGATACTGGATCCATAGAGCTTTGTAAAAATGTAGCCGCCAATTATGATATTAAACTTATCGATTACCTTCCGGGATTAGAACCACAGATATAGATATAAAGACGATCTTTTGAGTTCACCTTTTAGAAGCGTAAGCATAGTAGGAGCCTTTTTTACGAGGTATATAACTGAGTTTACGAGTATTTCCTTTGCAGTAAAAACTTGAAACTGTAAGAAAAGTGTAGAAAAACAATAGCTCCCAGAAGTTCGGCTGTGCAGACTTTTTCGATTCAGATAATTAATTGTTTGAAATATAGGTATATGTGATAAGAGTGTTCACAATTATAAAAATGGTCTCCCGAAAGGGAGACCTAAAATATTATCTACTATGTGTGGCATAGCTTATGGCTGTGATGAAGGAGTAGGTATAATACCTGCTTTTTTTGCGTATTCTTTTGCTTTTTCAGAATCATTTTTTTCATAATAAAGTTGAGCAAGTGATGAGTAAATTTTTTGGGTGTTTGGGTGTTTTTCTCCAAGTATTTTTTCATGTATACGTTCAGCGTTGTGAGCATAATTCAAAGCTTTATCAAATTCGTTCATGTTATAATATAAGACTGCTATACTGTTATATGATATAGCTGTATCAAGATGCTCCGTTCCAAGAACTTTTTCACGTATATCAATTGCTTTTTCGTAAAATTTTTTAGCATTGTTAAATTCACCAATATAAAGATATACACTTCCAATATTATCATATGCTATAGCTGTATGAGGATGCCAATACCCTAATTCTTTTGTATATATTTCTAAAGCTTTATTATTGTAGTCAATAGCCATTTTATAATTTCCTAATTCCCGATATACATTTCCGATATTAATGTAAATTGTAGCTATATGAGTACGCTCTATTTTTGGTTTTTTTTCAAAAACTAATAGTGCTTTCTCATAACATTCCAAAGCATTTTTATAGTCTTCTTTTAAAAATAAAATATCTGCTATTTTTGAGTAACACGAAGCAGTATACAGATGATCAGATCCAAATGTTGGTTCAAATATCACTTTTTCTGTTTCATAATGCTTTAAAGCTTTATCATATTTACCCTGACTTTGATATATTCTCGCAGAATTATCAATCGAAAATATAAGCTCTAAAGCTCGATGATTTATTCGTCTATACTTATTAAAATCGATTTCACCTATCAATTTTTCACATTTTTCTCTAATGGAATATTTTTTTGCGTGTTCAAAATTATACCTGATTGCATCAGTATATGACAGTAAGATAGCAATTGAATAATCGTGATTCATATTACTAATCTTATTAATAAATTCCATTTGAGTTTCTGCTGAACGAGTTGCTTTTACAGCTAAATTGAGCACCTTGGCAAACTGAATACGCTGTTCCTCGTCAGCATCAACATCTGACAGCATCTCACAAAGGTGTTCTGATTCTGTTTTCCAGTCTGTCAGGCAACGGGCAATGAAAGTTCTGCTTTCGTTCTCTTTCAGCAATTCACTGAGCCATTCTTCCTGACCTTCCACTATATCATTCCATTCGTTCAAGAACAGAAATTCACCGATAAGGTCAGGCTTCAAAGCCGCCAGCATATTCTTCTCATCGGACTCACTAAGCTGATTAAAGAAGCTTATTATCTTTTTATTGCTGTTTCCTAGGTGAGTGCATATTGTCTTCCATTCATCATTTACGACTGCGTGGCTTTTGAGTTCATTCAGCATGATACTTCCGCAAGCCGTCGCATAAGCGAGCAAACGAAAGCCTTCGTCCACGATGTTCTGATACTTTGAAGGCATGATATCCTTTGAGTGCCTTATGTAATTTTTCATCAGAGCCGTGGAGTCCATTTCATGGATATCATCACCACGCAGGAAAGCGTCAGTCAGCAGAAGCATAAATAAGCAACGAACAGATGTCTTATTCTCGGAAAGCTCCTGCGCTCTGTTGATGATTTTGTCATAGTCGTCATGCTGCAAGTTTGCGTCAGAATATCTGGGATTACCATCTTGCTTGCTGACAGATAAGTCATAAATTATCTTCTTGCAATCTTCAGCGTCCAGCTCAGTGTTAGTCAGATCTATAGGCGGTTTGAGCTCTACTTTATCTTTTATAGCAAGATCGTAAATACGGTCGTTGTTTTTTACAAAGCTGACATACCAGTTTGATTGACGCTCCAAAAGCAGAAATTTAGCTCTTGTGCTTGGGTGAGAGCAAAATTTCTCAATAAGATTTTTCAGCTTGTCCTCGTACTGAGCAGCATAATCACAGATGAACAAGACAGGCAGTGGATAGCTAAAATCATTATTAAAATTATCATGCAAAAGCTCGTCAAAAAGTTCAGCTTTAAGCCATACAGTTTTCAGGTTCGGCTTTTCCATCTTCGCAAATTCTCTTGCGAGCTTGCTTTTCCCGCTGCCGCCAAGACCTGCTATTCCCCATACGGAAACGCCCAGTGGCTTCACAAACTGTTTTAAATCTTCAATCTCTTTTTCTCTGCCGTAGAAACCTATCTGCGGATTGCAGTAGTTGAAAATATTTCCTTCTACCGGCGCTGGTAGTTCCTGCCCATCAAGCCACGCCGCAAAAGTATCTCTGTATTTTAACTCCAACAAGATAGCATGATTTTCTTCTAGCAGGGTCTCATAAGAAAATAGCTTTTTCAGAATAGCTTCTTCTGAATTAGATACAACTTCTAAAATCTGCAATTTTTTATATACCAAGGCAAAAAGCTGCTCCATTGCATGTTTATAACCCTCGGCAGACGGATCGTTCGCATAATTGTCTCCGTATCTAGATATTGTCAGCTCAGCGCTGTAACCTTCGACATCGTCGAAGTGCTCCAGTATCTTTTTGGCTGAAAAACGTTCCGAATCTGAAAGCGTAGCCATGATGTTTTCTATAACATCCTCATTACAGTTCTCATTAGATGTAATACTTATGGCAGTTTCAGTAAGTTCACGTATGAATCTTTCTTTCTCGGATAACTTTTTTTCTCTTGCAATATCCTTTCCGAGGGATATTGTATCTTTTATTATTGAAAATAGTCCCGTTGGCAGTCCAAACACATTCAAAACCAGACCGACGAATTTTAAAGCAGTATCAGTTCCCATTATCAAGTCTCCCTGCAAAGATTTTCAACTTTATTATACTATAAAATTTGCTTTTATACAAGATATAAATTACAACTCTCAGTAATCGCCTTATACTTTGTCAATTAGAGCATATATGCTAAGAGATAGCCTATGGGATATGTCATACATCCATGCCTCTCACACATTGAGAGGCATTATTTATCAGATACAATTATTTGTGAATCAGTATAATAATTATAATCAATGAAGTTGAGATTGACATAGCACTTTAGTTAATGGATACAAACAGCTATAGCTTCACCATTACGGGGAAGGCTTTTTATATCTATTCAGCTGTTTGATGTATACTATGCTTTCTCAGTGACGTTGTATGTACAAGGAGCATTATTCTCGAAATAGAAACTGCACCTCTGACCAGTTATATTGGAAACGTATTAACAAACAATAAACCGCAGCCTAGTGCCGCGGTATTTTTGCAGATTGACAAATCAACTGATACAAGTTTAAAAAGAAAGCACCGCCACGAAGGCGGCACATTCATTATCATTCTTCAAAAAGTGTATCTGTTGCATCAAGATCAAGAAGATAGTACTTCCGACCTTTCAGGCGGTTTTCAATAAGCAGTTTTTCTGGTATCATCTTTAACCTGCTCCGTACAGTATTCTCTGAGAGTTGAAGTTCATTAAGCAACTCTTCACGAGAGATACCGATATTGGAGAAGAGAGCTGCCTGGATTAGAAGTTCGTATATATGAGAGATATCAGTCTTTTCAGCATTGGGTAAGCTAACGATACGCTGGCAATAGTAATCCCATTTATACTTCTTCTCTTCAAGAGTCTCCAACAGCTGCTGCAATGATATCTCGACTATATTCAAAAACATCTCAACAAACGGCGTAAGTTCCGCCTTGTTATGCGGATCATTGCATACTTCAAACGCCTTATAGTACTTGGATATGTTTTCCTTTATCGTATATGATAATCTGAACCCTATCAGAGGATTGAGTTGTCTTGAGAGAAGATAGCTGCTGATGAAACGGCTCGTTCTGCCGTTACCATCATAGAATGGATGAATGTACCCGAACAGATAATGGAACACCGATATTCTGATGAAGATATCGATATCATCATCATTCAACACATTCAGGCTCTGGTTCATAGTATCGATTATCTTACTTTCGGGCGATATACCTTTATGGATAACCTTCTGAGTAGCTGACTGTACTTCGACGCCTGAACGACGAAACAATTCACCATCAGGCAGATTATCAGGATCAGTTGCCTTTATCTCTTCATAGAAGATATCGTCATAGACCTTGCGTATATCCTGACAGGATTTAAACGACATTGTGTGATCATCCTCAAGAGCAGCATATTTAGCAACAAGCCCAACGAATCTGTTGCGTTTATCACGAGTTGACAGATCCTGGAGAATTTCACCGATCTCTTTTCTGGTACTGTGAACTCCCTCAATGTTGTTGGTGAGGAGTATTTCATCAATAAGACATTTGGATGTGAACTGAGATATCGCAAGCTGTGGCAATGTATTAGTTAACGCTTCAACACCCTTGTCCAAACGCTCGATCGATATTATCTGTTTATATATCTCAGGAGTCTGACAGATGAATGCAGCATTCTCTCCGATATTTACAGATAGATGAATACTATCAGCATCGTTATATCTGTTTTCGTATTCTGTCTTATACTCTTTTGCTCCCATATGGAATAGAGCTTTTAGTGTTTTCCTTGACATATATCCCATCTCCTTACTGCCTGTTGTGAGTATTATTGAAAACTCTGAATCAAATATGCATTGAGCATGTATTAGAATATTCTGTAACACAAAACGCAAATTCATATCATTTTTGAGTTTTGCGTCTTGATTATATCACATACAAACGCAAAAGTCAATAAGAAACGAAGGGTATGCAAAAAGCTATGGGAATATTTCTTAATTAAGCAACTTATGAGTTATTACTCGTAATGCTACAATATATAAAAATAATTAAAAGCGCTTGACAAATGGAGCACTATGTGGTATAATAATGATAATGTAATCTTATCAATCATGAAACTGTAATGAAATACTTTGTAGTTGATTGATTTGATTTCATCATTCGTATTCATTACAAATTTGACACCCTTTATGGGAGCAGATAAATTATTAAAGGTAACTAGGGTTTAATCATTTTCTTTAGCATAGAGAACAGTGATTATTATGGTTATCTTTAGCATTTGTCTGCTCCTTTTTTGTCTTGCGAACGTACAGAGGTGTAAAAATGAAATGCAGAGGACCTTGATGAAATATGCATTATCTGTTATTCACACAGAATTACAGATAAAAAAGAACACCTTAATGTAGATTTTGAAAACTGCCTCGGCAAAGATAGTTTGAGTTCTACGAAAAGATGTTCAATATAATTATATACTATAAATAAGCTTTTTTCAAGAGGTTTATAAAAGCTATGCCTGTTTTTGATATTATAAAATAATAGGCACAGCTGTCAAACCTAAAGCTTATTACCAATTGAAAGAGTAATTGAAATAAATACAAATATATGTATATTATGAGATTGCTCATAAATCTTTATGCAAAAACTATTATTCAGAAAAAAACTGGTAGTAGTTGTGCTATAATAAAGGAGGATTTTCAATGAATATTGAAAAAGTTATAAACGACAACCGCAGTAAGATAGCGGATGCTATTTGTGAGCATAACGCTAATTACGCACATAATCTGGATCTGTACGAACTGCACCTTTTGGTAGATGAGGCAGGAAATGTCTCTTTCGAGAGTGCAATAGGAAATAGTGGTACAGAATTTGTTTTTGACGACTACTATGTTATCTTTAAATGTGGTGGACATCCTAAAAAAGCATGGTCCATAATTGGCGATGCTATTATTTGCCTCAAGGGCAATGAAATGCTTGATGTTCTTGAAGATGTAGCGGAGACTCTCGACGTTGATGTTGATGAAGTTACAGAAGAAGATGTTGAAGCATACATCGAAGATAATCATCCTGACTGGATTGATGAGTGGCTTGAAAGAACTCATAATGATAGTTATGACGATGAGGTTGCATATGCGTATGAATGCATAGATGAGTTCCTCGAGAAACTGGAATGTTATCTTGAAGAAAATGAGGATTAAAAAAGAAGGGGCTGATGCCCCTTCTTTTTGCTTTTGACTATAGCCCAGAAATAGCGCAAACCTCTGAAATAGTATATAATAGAATAGGGATGAGCCGTTCAGATTATCGGTGTACTGAACAGTCTGCAGAACAGAGGCATTGATAAATTACGAGTATATTAAGTCTGAAGGTATAAATCTACATGCTGCATTATTAATTGCCATCATTTTTAAAATCGCCGCTGCAAGCCAGCTCCAATAACCTGTATAAGTCTCATTATCAGTCTTATGCGAATCATAGAAATAGCACTCTTTGCATGAAGCGTACCAATCATTATCCATATATTCTATAAATTCATCAGTACTAACCTTTTTATTGAGGAAGTCGAGAAAAATCCCATAATCATTAGGATACATTAATTCAGCATTTTTACACTTAGTATTTTCGTTAAAAACGTAGTTACTTAATTCTTCAACGAGAGCATCATCATATTTATCGGCGAGCCTTTTATCGTATTCCAAGAATAAATCACTTGATGTATCTGAACTCCCAGAATTTTATAAACTGTTTCTTTGCCGCCTTGAGGCGTTCCATA
>AUXO011454518.1_pt1 | contig 10094 bp, 14 predicted proteins | sample 768731 | NCBI WGS metagenome assembly AUXO01 (sample SAMN02715735, study PRJNA202380) | gut metagenome | biome: sheep rumen | host: Ovis aries | place: New Zealand: Palmerston North | reverse complement strand
GAAATTTCTGAAAAAACAAACCTTACTAAAGAGCGTGTTCGACAGATTATTAGTGATGGACAGAAAAAAATGAGAGAAGAGTACGAAAAGAACGTTGATTCTATTTTAAACAATTAAAGGTGGGCTAACACCCACCTTTTTTCTATTAATGAAGTTCTTTAGCTATTGCTCTACGTATTTTATATGCTTCTTTCTTTTTAAGTTTATATTTTGAGCCATTATCGTTTTCTATACCTTTTATTTTCTTTCTTAATTGCGATTGAGCTCCTTCAGGAGTATGGTCAGGATATATATCTCTTGCTAATGCAGCAACATCTATATAATCGCTATCAAGAATATCATTCAAATCCTCAGCGTCCTGGTTGTTAAGATTAGGGTTTGTTTCCCTATCTTGTTTAGCGTTGAAATCTGCTCTTAAACCGTTTTTAAGTTTTTTGCCTTTTTTAACAACATCTTTAAGGCTTTTTTTCTTTTTTGGCTTTGATTTTATTTTCCCATTATGTTCTTTGCTTTTATCTTTTGTGTCTTTTAAATGCTTAGAAAATTCATTGCCTTTATCAGAAAGTGCTGTTAAACCCCCAACAGTATTACGATGTCTAGCCCTTTCCAAAATTATATCTTCGTTTATAAACTTGTTTATTTCTTCAGTAATAATTTTATCTATATTCATAATTGAGTTATATTTTATATATAAATATCTTTTTACTTGTATTTAGCCTTTTTTAACAAAAAAAATTTGGTTTTTACGATATTTTTTTGTATCTTTGCACAAATATCAAAATAATGTAGAATATGAAGAACAAAAAGTTTGATTTTGTACCTGACTTTGCTAATATAGCATTTACAGAAAATGGCGCAGTTTCTTATGCAACAACTGGTAAAGAAATAACTGACCAGTTCGGAAAAGCGGCTAATTATCGTGGCCGTGACATTAACGCTGTGTTTAAAGAGCAAGAAGCACTTTGGATTGAAAATCCAGAGCAGGCTCTTCGTTTTCCATTCTATCTTAGAATGATTACACGTAAGGTTAAAGTCAATAATGATAACGTCACTGAGAAGGTGCAAAAAGGTCAGGGAGTACGTGATGAATCGTTTAAACGTTTGCTGTGGTTGGCTGTTAATCAACCAGATACTTTCTATAAAAACATATGGGCATTGCCTCTTGTAGGTTCCTGGAAAGATTTATGGACATTAATGTATTATGACATACTTTTCAAAACTAACGCAATTAATCATGAGGTGATTTTCGACCTTATTAATCAGGGTTTGAAATGCAATGCTCATATGGAACTTATCAAAAAGTTCATGCCACGTGTTAAGACAAATTCAAAGTGTACTACAGATTGGACTCAGATTACCAACACTCTTGCCCGTGAATATGCTAATTATAACAACTTGTCATATAAAGACTATAATAAGTTGAAAACTAGCGGAACTGCGCATGAGTTCCAAAAACTTATTTGTAGCGGCCGCTTTAAAGACATTAATTGGAATCTTATTCCTGGTAGAGCATTAAGTAAAATTGCTTCTCAGAAGTTTTTGTCTAAGCATGAGCTTGAAAAAGAGTATACTGATTGGGTAATTTCTCAACCAACAGTAAAATATACTGGTTATGTATATGAGTTGGAAAAAGAGATAATTGAAAATGTATGGGGGCGTAGAGCAAATAAGCTTCCTCTTTTCAAAAAAATAACAGTGGATAAGCAGTTTGATGAACTTGTCAAGAAAGCAGTTGAAGACGGCAATATACTAGGCAATGTATGGTGCGCATTAGATACTAGCGGCTCTATGACAATGCCTGTTGTTGGGAATATTTCTGCATTTGATATTTGCATATCACTTGGAGTTTTCTTCTCTACTATCAATACTGGTGCTTTCCATAAAAATGTTATTATGTTTGATAATGTTTCACGTGTTAAGCAGCTTAAAGGAGGCTTCTGTGATATGATTACAGACATAGTTAACTCAAATACTGCTTGGGGAGGAACTAATTTCCAGAGTGTAATAGATGAAATTGTTAATATTCGTAAGAACAATCCAAAAATACCTCTAGAGGATTATCCTAAAACTCTTCTTGTTGTTAGTGATATGCAGTTTAATCCTGTTAATGGAAATATAGACACTAACTATGCTGAAATGAAGAAAAAACTTTATGAGGCATTCCCTGAAGAGTTTGTTGATAGCATGAAGTTTGTATGGTGGCAAGTAACGGGACGTGCTAAAGATGTACCCGCAACTCTTGATGATAGTGGATGCTATTTCTTTAGCGGTTTTGATGGTAGTATTGTTTCTCTTTTGCTTGGCGGAGAAATGGCTGAGAAGGAAGCAGTAACCAAAAAAGTTCCTACTATGGAGGAAATGATTAATGCTGCTCTTGGGCAGGAAATACTTTCTTACATTACAGTGTAATAAACCAACTAATCAACATAAATGGGTGGTGCTACGATGTAGTGCTACCCATTTTTAAGTTTAATTAACTAAAAATACTTTTTTTTATTATCTTTTTTTTGTATCTTTGCATTATAATAACATAATTGAGTGAAAATATGATGTTTTTTTATAAAAAGCATAGGCATAAAAAACATAAGAATAAAGGAAAATGCTATAACACTAGTGGATGTACTAAAGAAAAAAAACGTTTTGGACTTACTAGTGCTGAAATGGATGGGCTTGTGTTGCAAATGATATGTAAGCCTAAAATACCAATAGAATCTGTAAATTAAACAAAATAAAAAATGACACTTTTAGAAGAACTTAATTTTAGAGGATTAATTGCAAGTACATCTGGAAATCTTGCTGAATTGCTTAGTAAGCCAACAACTTTCTATGTAGGTACAGACCCTACTGCTGATAGCCTACATCTAGGTCATTTGCTTGCATTTACAACGGCAAAACTTTTGCAGAAATATGGCCACAAACCAATTGTTTTACTTGGCGGAGCAACTGCATTTATTGGAGACCCTTCTTTTAAATCTGAAGAGAGGAAACTACTTAGTACTGAAACGGTGGCTCATAACATTGAGGGAATACGCTCACAAGTATCAAAACTTTTGGACTTTAGTTCTAAAGAGCCGAATGCTGCAATCATGGTAAACAACTATGATTGGATGAAAGATATGTCATTTATTGATTTTGCACGTGAGGTTGGTAAATGCATCACAGTGAATTATATGATGGCAAAAGATTCAGTTAAAAAGAGACTGGAGCGTGAAGGTAGTGGAATGTCATTTACTGAATTTACTTATCAGTTGATACAAGGTAATGATTTTGTAGAACTTTATAAGAAATTTGGGTGTAAACTACAAATTGGCGGCAGTGACCAGTACGGTAATGGTACAACTGGTATTGAACTTATACATAAGATGCTGAAAAAAGACGATGCTTGCGTTCTTACATGGCCTCTTGTAACTAAAGCAGATGGAACTAAATTTGGTAAAACTGAAAAAGGCAATATTTGGCTTGACGCTAATAAAACATCACCATATGAATTTTATCAGTTCTGGCTTAATCAGAGCGATGCAGATTCTGAGCGTTTCATTAAACTGTTCACAATGATTGATGTTGATGAAATCAAATCTTTAATTGAACAGCATAAAGAATCGCCTGAAAAGCGTCTTTTGCAGAATACTCTTGCAAAATATATGACATGCCTTGTTCATTCTGAGGAAGAGTATAATAAGGCTGTAAGGGCTTCAGAAATATTGTTTGGCAAAGGAACAATGGCTGATATTGCTAGTATTGACGAAAAAACGTTTTTGGCTGCAATGAATGGAGTTCCTACAGTTGAGGTTAAAAAGGAAAATTTCGAAAGCGGTGTTACTGTTATTGACCTAGCGGCAATGCACGATAAAGTACCTTCAAAGTCAGAAGCACGTAAGCTCATTAAGAGCAATGGCTTTTCTATTAATAAAATTAAGCCAAATAACGAGAAAGAAATGGTAACAACTCCATATCTCATTAATGGAAAGTATCTGTTGCTTCAAAAGGGTAAAAAGGACTATACTTTAATAAAAACAGTATAAAATTGTTGATTATGGAACATATTATTTGGGCTATTGTTGTTATTGTTTGTTTTGTTGCTACTGCTTTTCTAATAACAGTATCACCAATGACAGTAAATCTTAAAACGTGGTGTGAAACAAGAAAGTATGTGTCTGACAACAAAAAAATAATTGAGCTACGCAGACTTGATGTACTTGAAAAATCTCCTGAACTTAGGCAACTTATTTTCCACCCAAAAACGTTGGAAAAAGACGAAAAATAAGGTTTTTAACAATAATTAACGTGGAATATTTGTTTATTCCACGTTTTTTTATTATCTTTGCATTGAATTAATAATAGTGTAACATGGCAAAAAAATTTAAAGATTTGCACGGTGTTTTATTGGTTGAAACACGTACTGATGAACATGGTAATGTTCTTTCTATGAGAAATGCGCATAGTGTACTTAATGCTAAAGAATTTGAATATACAATAGAAGACTATGGAGATAAACTTTTTATGCTTGATAAAAATAACAATTTTGAAATTGTTGAAATTTTAATTAAAGGAATTTCTCATGATAGGAGGGGTATTACAAGAATTACTGCTTGCAAAATGTCTGATTCTGAAGCATTAAAAAACAATGAACTAAAAGGTCTTTTTAGATTTTCTACTAGGGGTAATAGAACACATAGTGGGTTGTTTTTCACTAATATTGAAGAAGCTGAAAAATACCAAAAACAGCTTAGAAATGGTGTTGGATTTGCTTTACTTAAATCTGGTGATAAGGTATATTTAACGGTAGATAATGAAATAAAAGAAGAAGAAGTAGTTAAAACGTTTTTTATTGATGAAGACTATCATCATTATTTTCAAATAGACTTAAAAAATATAGGAAGTATACTTTTTGAAAGTATGGCATATGAAGAAAGGGCTACAGAATTATTAGACACAGGGTTTTATACATATGGATTGGATGAAAAATATAGATGGAAAAATGTAAAAATTTTCGTAAACAAATCCGATGCTGAAAAGTCTATTAAAGATTCTCTCAGCAGAAAGCAAAAATCTGCCACAGTGAAATATATTAAAGATATTGAAAACCATGACGGAAAACCAATATCTTTTTGCGACAAAAAAGGAAAGCAATTGCATTATGGAGATAAGGTTGCTTATGCGGTATCTTGCGGAAGCTCTGCTCCATTCATCTCGTTTGGAATTATAAAAAGTGAAAGTAAAACTAGAATAACTGTAATTGATGAAGAAAAAGATTTTTCTAACAAAGAAATAAAACATTTAGTATCTCCTGGTTGTCTTTTGCTGGTTGAAGAGGCTAAAGTAAATTCATCTAGCGGATATTCATTTAAAAAAACAAAATAGTATGGAATCATTATTATTGCCAATGTGGAATTTAATAGTTTTCCTTATTGAACTAGCAGTTGTACTTTTGCTTATTGATGCAATTATGAGCATTATAGGAGGCATTTTTGGTTTCTCTTGGAAAAAAGTACTTATGTGGGCTGCTGCTGTGTTTGGCATATTGTGGCTCAGGGATTTTTTAAAGAAACGTAAGGAAAAGGCGCAAAACGAGATTGTACAAGATTTAGCAGAAGACGATTTTGAAACACTTAACGAAGAAAAATGAGACATATAACTTGCAAAAAATGTGGTGCAGCTATTGAATTTGAAAAATATACCCATATTGATTCTGTTGGTTCTTTAACCTCTCCTTATATTGTCTGCAAATCTTGCGGAGAATATAATTATGAATTTGACAATATTAAGTCACAAACAGTAGTAGCAAAGGAAACAATAATTTAAAGAATATATGATTATAGGAAGAAACGAACCTCTTGATTACAAGAGTATTTTAGAAACTATTGTTAAAGTTACTAGTGATTATGTTGTTAGTAATGGACTTAAGTCAATGGTTCTTGGTGTTAGCGGAGGGTTAGACTCTACAGTATGCGCGGCAATTTGTCGTATAGTATCAAACAATACTGGCGTAACGCTTTATGGCGTTAGTTTGCCTTGCAGCACTAATAAAGAAGATGAAATATCATCAGCAAATTTAACAGGCGAAGAATTTTGTAATGTTTTTATTGAAAATGGCATTCAAGACACATTTAAAGAAATTGAAAAGCTATGCGATACTGTATCTACTTTACCCAGTACTTCGATTTCACAGGGTAATATAAAAGCACGTCTTAGGATGATTACCCTTTATGATATGGCTTCAAAACTAAAGGGTATTGTTATTGATACAGATAATCTAACAGAACACTATTTGGGGTTCTTTACAATTGGAGGCGATGTTGGTGATTTTAACCCGATAGGTAATTTGTGGAAAACAGAGGTGTATGAACTTGCCAAATATATGCTTAAAGAAGAGTTTAAAGGCTCTAAAGCACTTGAAGCTGCAATTAATATAACTCCAACAGATGGCAATGGGGTATCTGGTTCTGATTTAGACCAAATAATGCCAGGGTATACATATACTGATGTTGATGCTATTTTAATGCCTTGGGTAACGTTGGATGACAGAATTAAACAGCAATATGTTTCTAATGGCTTTGACTTTGAAAGAGGAACAAGTTTTATTAAACTTTGCGAGAAGTATGGAAAAGAAAATGTTGTGCGTGTAATCAAACGCTCTGTTAATTCTGAATTTAAAAGGTTGCCGCATCCTATTCCAATTGATGTATTTAGAGGCAATATTGTTAAAATGCGTACTATAGAATAAGTAACAGTTGTGGCAGGTTGACTCCTGCCACATTTTTATTTTCTATGAAAACACAAATGGTGCATTTTTGGATATTTTTAAATTAAATTGGAAAAAAAAGTAATTTTTATTTTTGTTTCCAATTTTTTTTATGTATATTTGCGTTAGTTAAATTTCTTAAAAATGACGAAAAATGAAATAAAAGTTATGATAAGAAACAGTGCAAGAATAAACGACACTTTTCCTCTTGCTGATTTGGCAAAATTAAAAGAAATTGCCAACGTTTCTCTAGAAATTGATAGAGAGACAAACGAATATTATTATAAAGTTAACATCAATGAACTAGTGAATAAAGAGTTTGAATATAGAATTATAACTGATAACGGATGGGAACTTTCATTAGATGAAGAATATATTTTATTGTTTTTATAATTTAATTTTTATATAAAATTATGGTTAATGTAAATGTAATAGGGCGTTTGGGCGCAGATGCCGAACTTATTGATGGCAAAAATGGCAAATTTGCTTCATTTCGTCTAGCAGTTGACGATAGAAAAAATGGTAAAAAAGAAACAACTTGGTTTAGGGTAACTTTAAACGGAGATAGGGCCGGAAAAATTGTAGAGTATTTAACCAAGGGTAAATTAGTAAATGTAATTGGTACTGAAACTGTTGGAACATACCAAGCGAAAGATGGTACAACACAAATTTCAAGGGATATTAGTGCCTCTAATGTTGAGTTTATATCTGTTGGCAGCGGTTCTACAACAACAGAAACTTCTGCTGAAACCACAACCGAAACAGTATCAACTGGAGACTTTAAAAAACCCGTAACTAAAGTGGCTGAAACAACGGTAACAGATGATGATGATTTACCGTTCTAATTTAAGTAGTCAGAAATGACTACTTTTTTTATGTTTTTTTAACTAAATAAATTTCTTTTCATTACTTTTTTTTTGTATCTTTACCATATTACCAATAATGTGTATTATATGGAAGATAAAGAAGAATTATATGATTATGCTATTAGAATGGCTGCTGCTGCTCATTCTTATCAAAAAGATATGGGAGGAAAAGCTTATATATCTCACCCATTAAGAGTTTCAATGAAATGCAAAAGCATTGATGCTAAAATTGTTGCTATATTACATGATGTAATAGAAGACACTAAAGTTGATGCAAATTATTTAATTGAAAATGGATTTCCGAAAGAAATAGTTGATATTGTATTACTTCTTTCTAGGAAAAAAGGAGAACAATATTCAGAATATATTAATAGGATAAAAAACAACCCAATAGCAAAGGAAGTTAAAACATATGACCTTGAAGATAATCTAGACATAAAAAGATTATCTAAGATTGACGAATCTGATATTAGAAGGCTTAACAAATATTTAACCGCTTATAGAGTTCTTACAGATAGTAATGGATAGTAGGAGAAAAAAAAAGAAAAAATCAATTAAAAACCTTAATAAACAAATAAAAGAAAAATGCTATAATGTTTTGCCGCCTGGTAAAAAGTTATTAAGGTTTTTAAAAGAAACAGAATCATTTATGCCTTTTGTTAGGCTGGTAATGATTAAGCATAAGAAAAAGTTTAATGATGCTGTTAATCTCATTAAAATGAATCCTGATATATTTTATTTAGTTGGCGAAAGTAACTTTAGTTTTTTCTGCACGTTACTTAATGAAAGCATTGCTGTTAAATATTACGAAAGATTTCAAAAATTTAGACCTCCTTGTTAACAAACTTTAACTATAAAAATTTGCTTATTACGATATTTTTTTGTATCTTTGCACAAATAGTGTATTACTAATTAAATAAGAATATGGCAGGTAAGAAAAAAACCGAAAAGCCTTTGGTAGAAGTTTCCGTATCTACTACAAAGGTGGCTGAAAAGCCAAAAAGAACACGAAAGAAGTCAGCTACCAACACACGTGAGGTACAAGCTGTTATTAGTGAAATTACGGAAAAGAAAGGAAGTGTTGCAGAAACAACTACTGCTATTACAAAAATACTGGCATCAAAAGAACAGAAAAATCTTAGTACTTTTAGGAGAATTAGTGATGACGGAATAGTCAACATGTCTGAATTTTCTCCTAAAGAGCTAGAGGAATACCATGCAATTGGTAAAAAACTTGATGTTCACGATAAAATGTCAATCTCAAACTACGGTGCAGAACTTAGTGAACAACTTAATCGTAGTACAAAGGATTTGATGAAACGAGGTTCTTCAACAAAACTGGGTGATGAAACGCAGTCAATAATGAAAGCAATTAGTGCTAAACTCGTAACTATTGACCTAGATGAGATAAAGCGTCCTAACTGGTTTGTTAGAACTATTCGTGAAATTCCATTGCTCAACAAAATGTTTTTTTCAGTTAAAGCATTTATCAGTAAATGCGAAAGCCTTGAAAAAGATGTTGAAATGATGCAGGAAAAATTACACGCAGCGCAAGCAATTGCTTTACGTGATAATACTGAGTTGGAACAAAGGTTTCAGGAAACTATTTCATACATAGAAGTACTGGAAAAACTTATTGTTGCAGCAAAGCTGAAATCAGAAGAATATGGAAAAGCACTTGAAGTAATGGAATCTCAGCCGGATAAATATTCTGCTATTGATATTCATGACACTAGGAATTTTAAGCATGAACTCGATAAAAGGGTAGAAGCTATGCTTACTTGGCATCTGTCGTTTAATCAGTCGTTGTTCCGTATCCGTGACATTCAAGATGCAAATATAGCACATAGCAACTCAATATCACAAGATATTGATAATATGATGCCAATGCTTCGTGACCAGTTACAGCAAGCAGTGTATTTGTATAATCTTGAACAAGGCCTCAAGGCTCATGAGGTTATGATTAATGGGTTTAATGAAATACTTGCCCATAACGCTGATGCTACTCATGACCTTAAGGTACGTGTTACCAAAATGACAGAAAGCCCATCTATTAAGTTGGAGACTCTTAAGCATAATCAGGAAAAAATTAAAGAAACAACACGTGATTGCCTACGAATAATTGATGAGGCAGCAAAAGAACGTTTAAATAATGAACGTGAAATGGCTAAAATGAGGGCTGAATTGGATTCAATGATGTCTGGCGTGGCTGTTGACAAAAGAGTAGAAAGTGCTGCTTCTATTGAGGCAAAATATTCGATTTCTGATGGCACTAGTGATGGGGGGCCTCAGTAAATACGAAATGCGTATATGAAAAATCCCTTGCTTGATGTGAGGGATTTTTCATAATTTAAGATGTAAATAATAAAATTATGTGGTCAATAAAAGCAAAAAAAACAAATACAGGATTACCTTTGGGATTGGGGGTCGGAACAGATGAACAAATATTAGTTCCAACAAGCATTGACGATGGAATTATCTTTAGG
>AUXO018301192.1_pt1 | contig 10095 bp, 4 predicted proteins | sample 768731 | NCBI WGS metagenome assembly AUXO01 (sample SAMN02715735, study PRJNA202380) | gut metagenome | biome: sheep rumen | host: Ovis aries | place: New Zealand: Palmerston North | reverse complement strand
GCTTCTAATGGTTGGGTAAAAGATGCAGCTAATAATACAGTTTTAAGAATTTCTGGTGATGCAAGAGTCACTATTCCTTATAAACCATTTGAAGCTGACTGTAAGCTTTCTGGTAAAACTATTGAGTTAGAAATTGCTACAAGTGCTATTCGTGATTATAGTACTACAATTATTTCTTGTTTAGATGGATTAATTGAAGACTCTACTGCAAGAGGTTTTTACATTACTCCACAAATTGCAGTTCTTCGTTCACAACAGTCTGCAATTTCAACTCAATATAAAGAAGATGACCATATCCACTTAGCTTTTGTTATTGAATCAACTACAAAAAATAGAATTATTTGGATGTATATTAATGGTATTGCTTCTGGTGCAGTTCAATACCCAAATAGTGACGTATTTAGTCAAATTCACCCAGTAAATATTATTTTAGGTTCCTCAGATGCAACATTAGATATTTATAATATTAGAATTTATGACCAAGGTCTTGAGGGCAGACAAGTAGTTAATAACTGAATTTCAAATACACAAGATATGGTGTTAAAAGCTGAGAGATATTATAGAAATAATATTTATGATCCAGATACAAAGAAAATTACTGTTAATATGCTTCCAGCTGGCACTCCATACATTATTTGAGATATTGATCCACTTCCAATTTCTAAAGATGATAGAAGACCTGGCAATGCAAAATTTGTTGATCAATTAAATCCGTCAAGAAGTTTTGAAGCTAAAAATGCTGAATTTAGAGTACAAGGTACTTCTTCTGCTCAATATCCAGTTAAAAATATTAGAACAAAATATAAACAAATCAAAAATAAAGAAGTTGAAGCTCCATTTGAATGGTATGATAATGATGGTAATCCAATTAAAAAGTATGCTGTCACTGAAGATGGTATTAAAGATAATTATTTTACATATAAAGTTGACTTTGCTTCTTCAGAAGGTGCTAATAACGTTGAATTAGTTAAATTATATAATGATGCTTGTAGAAAAGCAGGTATTTTAACTCCACCACAAAAAAGAGATGCAACAGGTAAAGTTCGTGTTGGTATTGATGGTTTCCCAATTATTGCTTTCTGGCAAAAATCTAATGGTGAAATCGTATTTAATACAAAAGCAAACTTTAACAATGATAAAAACAACCATGATGTCTTTGGTTTAAGTGAAGGTGACGAGTCTTTTGAAACTACAAATAATACTGCAGCCGAAGCTAAATATCAGTCTCCAGTTGTAGACCAAGATACTTTTGATGCTGCTTTTGAATGGCGTTATCCAGAAGATGGTAAAGGTGCTACATTAGATAGAATTAAAGAAATGACTGCTTGGGTTGCAAGCACTTATCGTAGACCTGAAGATAGTGATGCTGAAAAAGCTGAAAAATTAGCAAAATTTAAAAATGAATTAGCTGATTACTTTAATGTTAGATCTACATTATTCTACTACTTATTTACTGAGTTATTCTTAATGGTCGACTCTCGTGCTAAAAATGCATTCCCAACATTCTTCATTTCTAAAGAAGAGGGCGATGGTGGTGACAGATGGTTCTGGTTACCATACGATATGGATACTGCTATTGGTATTAATAACGAAGGTAAACTTGTCTTTGACTATAGCTTAGAAGATACTGATAAAATTGATGGTTCTGATGTCTTTAATGGTCAAGACTCTGTAATGTGGAATAATGTTCGTGATGCTTTTAAAGATGAGCTAGCTGACTTATATAAATCTCTACGTAATGATAGATTACTTGACTTTGATTATATTGAAAAAATGTTTGAAGAACACCAAGGTAAATGGCCAGAAAATATCTTTAATGAAGATGCTAAGGTCAAATATGTTGACCCATTCAAACAAGGCGATAACTACCTTGAAATGTTACAAGGTGCTAAAGCTGAACAACGTAGATGGTGGTTATATAATAGATTTAGATATTTAGACAGTAAATATAATGCTGGTGAAGCTAAAGCTGATAATAATATTATTCACTTCCGTGCTTATGGTGAAGCTAATACAGAAAAACCAAATCTTACTATTACTCCATATGCTGATATTTATGCTACTGCCAGCTTTAGAAATGGCGGTGCAGGTGTAAAATCTGCTCGTGCAAAACGTAATGAGCCAAAAACTCTTGAATCACCTTATGCTTATGAAGAAATAATTAATGACCAAGAAGTTCAAATTTATTCTGCTTCACAGATTAAATCTATTGGTGATATTTCTGGCTTCTACCCAGATACTGTTAAAATTGGTGCCGCTATTAAGTTACAAGACTTAAAAGTTGGTGATGGTGACCCAAGTTATAGAAATACTCATTTAACTTCTATTGAACTTGGAAATAATACATTATTAAAAACACTTGATATTAGAAACTGTGTTAATTTAGGTGCAACTTCAAGAGAAGGTTCAACTCCTCAACAAAGCTTAGACCTTACAAAGTGTACTAATATTGAAGAAGTTTATTTAACAGGCACAAAATTAACAGGTGTTGAGTTCTCTGATGGTGGTAACTTAAAGAAAGTTTATTTACCCGCTACATTAAAGAACTTACGTTTAAGCAATCAACGTTTATTAGAAGAATTAGTTTTTGAAGAAGGTGCACTTGCAAATCTTCAAACTATTTGCTTAGAAAATCTTCCAGCAAATATTATTAATATTAATGATATTTTAGACCAAATGACACCTGGTTACTGAGTTAGATTTATTGGTATTGAAGCTACTTATAATAATTATGAAGATATTGTAGCTCTTTATGATAAGCTTGATTTAATGAAAGGTATTGATGCTTCTGGTGCTCAAGTAAGCAAAGCACAAGTTACAGGTACTATTCATTTAACAAAAACAATTCCATATGCAGACTATGAAGCTTTAAAAGCAAGATACTCTGAAATTGAAATCGATGCTGTTGTCATTTGTACAGTTATCTTTAAAAATGATGGTATTGATTATAATATACAAAATGTTATTAAAGGTGAAAGTGCAACTAGACCTGCTGTTGACCCAACTAAAGAATCAGATGCACAATATGACTATACATTTGTTGGTTGGGATCATGCTTTAACCAATATTCAAGAAGACTTAGTTATCAATGCTATTTATGATCATACAACTAGAATTTATACAGTTAAATTCCATAAGATGTCTGAATTAGCTCATATTGAATTTACTGAAGCTCAAGTTGAATATAATAATTCTGTTAAAACTCCTTGAATTAGTGAAGATTTACCAGAAATAGAATTTACTGGTTGGTTTGATGATAATGGCTATCAATGAGAAATTGATGAAGAAACCAGAATTTCTGTTAATAAAGTCTTAGGTAATGTTAATTTATATGCTCATTGGAAAGATGAAAATGCTCCAATTATTGATGAGCTTACTCGTAAAGATTATGGCAGTGTAAACTTTGAAGCCCATGATAACTTTGGTATTATAGGTTATGGAGTTAGCTTTGTTCAAGGTCAAGCTCCAGAAACTTGGTTACCACTTCCTGAAACTGTTGAGCTAGAAGAGGGCACTGTTCATTATGTTGGTAGTTTACCAATTAGTCAAGAGCAAGCAGGCAATCAATACTTCTGGATTAAAGATAATGGTGGGCCTGAAAATGAAGTAGAAGGTGAATCACCAATCTTAACTTATAGTTTAACTAAAGATATTCCTTATGGTGTTGATTTAGAAATCAAAGAAGGTAGTGAATTAGTTGATAAATCACTTGATATTCTTACTAACAATACAGAATTAACTGTTAAATTAATAAAAGACTTACATTATGAAAACTTTGCAATTTCTTGTGACGGCAATCCTTGAAGTATTGATGAAGAAAATAATTTAACTTTAGACCACAATGCTCATATTGATATTAGCTGTAATCCAAGAAACTATACAATTAAGTTTGATGTTGGCTCAGAGCACAGTGCTGTTCATTTTGATGACCAACAAGTTGATTATGCTCAATTTATTGCTAGACCAGCTGAGCAATATCATGAAGGTGAGATTATTAAAGATTGGTATACAGATAGTGAATTCACTAATAAATGGAACTTTGATGATAGACTAACAGACATTGCTGGGTTAGATTTAATTCATAATGATACAGTTACATTATATGCGGAGTGAGTTGAAGTTGTTCAACCAACAATTATTACAATTAATATTCCTGATAAGTCAGATGATCATTGAATTGGTAATCAATATGTCATTGAATTTAACTATTATCAAAGTAAGCCAGAAACAATTAGAGTTAACTTTGACTATGAGGCAGATCCAACAGCATATACTGACAGCTCTATTGAATCAAATAAACAAATTATTATAGAGCACCCATATACCGCTCCTGGCACCTATAAAATTGCAGCTTTAAAAGTTGATCCTACTGGAACATTTAAATTAGGTAATGATACTTTAGATAATAATGAGTATCATGCAATAGTTTATCCAAATAAAGTTATTACTGATGCTGAATTTTCACCTGATGTTGCAACAGTTAGTAATGGTGCATTAAGTAGAACTTCTATAACTCAATTAAAGCTTACTGACTTCTTCAGAACTATTCCTGAACGTATGTGTGAGTATAGCGAAGTGCAAGAAATTGTTTGAGCTAGATTCCTTACTGAAATTGGTACAAGTGCTTTCTATTATTGTAGTAATCTTGCAGGTGAACTTGTTATTCCAGATAGTGTAACAACTATAAAAGGCCAAGCATTTAGTAATTGTAGCTCATTAACTGCATTAACAATTGGAGCTAATGTTTCTATTATTGAACCAAATACATTTGGTTACTGCACAAGATTAGCTTCTATAAACTTTGCAAATGTTACTGAAATCCGTAATAGTGCCTTCAATTTCTGTTCTAGCTTAATAAGAGCAGATATTCCAGCAACTGTACAGTCTATTAGTGCAAATGCATTCTTTAGATGCACTAATTTAGAAAAAGTAATTTTAAGAAATAATAATTTAGTGATTGATGGTGGAGGCACACCTTTCCCAGACTGTACAAAGTTATTAACTGCTGGCCCAATTGGTGGCAGTTATAATATTGAATTTGCATGGGATGAGAGAATTCCAGATTATGCATTCTTAAATACAGTAATTACTAACGTAACATTGCCATTAAATACCTTATTAGTTATTGGTGAAAAAGCATTTATGAACTGTAATCTTACTTCTATTGATTTTGGTACTAATACTACTTCCCACTTAACTGAAATTGGTAATGATGCGTTTGCTTTCTGTAATTTCAGTATTACAGAAAATAGCTCAGTATTTATTCCAGCAACAGTTACAAAATTAGGTCATAATATATTTAATCAAGCTTCATTTAGAAGATTTGAGGTGCATTCAAGCTTCTTAAATCCAAAAATTGATGCAGAAGAAAAAGCACCATTTAATGGTATTACTCAATTTGGTGGTAATTGCATTCATATTCCAGCTACAGTAGATGTTTCTACTGATTATGGTGAATATTTCAATTATTCTTCCTTAGCCACATTTGAAGGTCATAGAATTCCATTAGAAAAAGACCTATAAAAGTATTTAAAATAAAAGCAGATTATTAGAAAATCTGCTTTTTATTTGCTAAATTAATTGAGATTTTTAAGAAAATTAAAGGAGAAGCTTATGAAAGATGATAGATTAGATCGCCCACGTATGCCAAAGTCCTTTAATAATGATACAGATTTTAGCCCAAGAAGCCCAGACTATAGACCACCTCATTCTGGCGGGTCAAAAGCACCTGGTGGCCCAATGAATGCTAACATTGACCTTAAATTAAAATTATTTAAAAAAGAGTTACTTGAAGAACTAGCTATTATTCTAGTTGTAGATGGTGGCGATTTAGATGCTTAGGAGGATGCTATAATGGAAGATAACAAAGATCTTATAAAAATTAGTAGTATCCAATTCAAGCGTGGAAGTAAAGCTACTTTAATTGATAAATTAAAGGGTGACAATAAGCCAAAAGCAGGCGAGCCAATTTTTGAAACTGATACTAATAGACTAAAAATTGGTGACGGTATTCATGATTATGAAGACTTAACTTATACTGTAGATATTGAAGAAATCAATAAAATTTACAGTAAGATAAAAGCTGAGGCTACTAAAGTAGAAACTATTGCTGAACAAGTTTCTATCGCTGCTGTTAAAGCAACAAATGCTAGTGTTAAAGCTGAAGCAGATGCTCGTACAGCAGAACAAGCTAAGAATTATGTCGAAGGTGTTATAGACCAATTACCAGAATTAGTTAAAACTGCTGGCGATGCTTGGGTAAAACAAACATTCTGGCATGGAACTTGAGCTGAATATGAAGCACTTCCAGAAATTTTTCCAGAGACAATTTATATTATTGAGTATTAGGAGGTGTCAGAATGGCTAGACAAAAAGCTAAGCATGGCATTTCATGAATAACAAGTGAAACAGATTGTCGTGGAAAGATTACAATAAGTTTTGGGAAGAAGCTTGATAGCAAGCCAATAAGAAAAAGAAATTGATTTATACTTGCTTTAGAAAATGGTCGTAATAATAATCAGTCTTGATTTCCTGGATGCTTAGTATTTGGGCAGTTAAAAGTTCAGGTAGAAGTAAAAGAATCTGAAAGTATAGAATCAGGTACTATTCAAGTTTTAGAACCGAATGAACAAGTAGAAATTGAAAATTTAATTGATATTAGAGAAACTCCAGAAAGTGGCTGATATAAAGTATTATTAGCTGATAATTCTGAAGGATATATACAAATAAAACAAGATGGAAAGAACGTGGCAGATTTATATTATTCAAGCCATGTATAAAATAAAATAAGGAGAATTATATGAACTTTAATCATTTTGGATTAACATTAGATACCTTAGCTCCTGCAGGCAGTATTACTCGCCCAGCTGAGTGAATTAGAGTAAATAGCAATCTTACACTCACATATGGTGATGCTGTTTGTATCAAGGTTTGGTTTGATACTCTTGACAGCAGCCACGTTAGCAAATCTTCAGAAGGTTATCTAAATGCCCAATGAATTGCACCAGCTGCAACAAAATTAACTGAATTTATTACAGACGGTGCTTATTATTATCACTTAGTTGTATTAGATAATGTTGGTAATGAGTCTGATATTTATACAACTGATATTATTAACTATAATACAGCTATTACAACTCCAACAATCGAGGTTACAGACCCAGCTCACTCAGGTCAACATACTATTATTACAACTACTACTAATATTTTATATAGTGTAGCTTGTGTTGACAGTGATATTAACTCAGTAGTTCTTACTATTGTTCAACCTAATGGTGTTACATTTAGTAATAGCGGCAGCACTACATATAATGTTTCTGGCTCATTAGATTCTACTACTCATATTGCAAGTGGTACTTTTTCATTAGCTGGTGCTAATTCTGGTGACCAGATTGTAATTAGAGCTACTACTACTGACCGTGCTGGTAATACAGCTTCTACTGGTGCTGCTGGTGATACAGCTCACCCAGATGCTTCTTTCTTACTTGATACTGGTGTCGGTCAACTTAACTTTACAGTAACAGACTATAGCGGTAATACAGTTAATGAAGGATCTTATCATAATTATAGTGAACAAAATAATACAAATAATTTTACTCTTACAGCAACATGTTCTGATACAGATATTGTAGGCTATAAAGTTTGGGAAGGTGAGGCTGCAGCTGAGCCATTAACTTGAACAGAGTATACTCCTGGTAGTGCATTCGTATTACCAGCCTCTGCTCAAAATAGACAATTAGCAACTAGCGGTACACCTGCAGAAATTATCGATGGCACTAAGAAATTTAATGTTAAAATTATTGACCAAGGTAATAATACTAATGCAGCTTATGTTTCATTTACTGTTGATAAAGTTCTACCAGTTATAGATACATTTAGCTCAAATAAAACAGTTATTTCTAAGAATACTGGCTATAATACAGCTACTTTAACTCTAGCTGCACATGATGATGTTTCTAGTATTGCAGGCTATGAAATTAGTGTTAGTGGTGTTGCAAACCCAGTTGAGACTGGTAGCTCTTTACCTCCTACTACAACATTAAGTGCGGATCAGCTTGGCGTTGGAGCTACTGATGGTAATTATACAATTACATTAAAAGTTACAGATGGTGCAGGTAATGAACAAACTTCTTCATTCGTAATTAGACTTGATACTACCGGCCCATCAATTACTGCTCCAACTATTACTGGTTGGAAGCGTGCAGATTTTAGTACTTCTTTCAGCTTTACTGATCAAAGTAATGTTGTTAGCAAGAGAGTTTGGTTAGATAAGAGCTCTAGTAGTTCTGGAACTGGTCAATTTACTCCTATTACTGCAGCTAGCACTGGTAATATTCAAGTAGATGTTAGTAGTACTGCATTTACAATAAATCAAGGTACAAACTATCTTCACCTTGAACTACAAGATGAAGTTGGAAATACTGCTTCTGCTTATGCAGAATTCTCATTCGATAATGTCGCACCAACATTACAAGCCAATTTCCAACATGCTGCTTATCATGCAGCTGCTGCTGTTATTGAATTAAATGCTAATGATGCTACTTCTGGTATGTCACCAGGTGGCTATATGGTAATTTATGGTGCTGATATTGGTATTCCACAAGAAAGTGCTGTTCAAGAAGCTTATCAATCTACTAAATCTGTTAACTTAGATACTACTAAAGATGGTACAAAGAGAGCATATGTAAAAGTAATTGATGCTGCTGGTAATGAAACAAGCTTTATGGAAATTAGCTGTGAGCTTGACCAATCAACTCCATTAGTTAATACTTTCCAATTATTTGATAAAACTAATTCTGACCCAGTTCCTGCCCAATCAACTGATAATGAATTCTATGTTCATCTTAAGATTACTGATACCCCGGTAGGTGCAGAGGGTGAAGATGCAAATCCAACAGTTTATTATAAAATTTATGGTAACTTTGATGATGTTTCTGGCGGAACAACTCCTATTCCAGAAGGTGACTGAGTTGTTTATTCAGAAAATACCCCTGCTGGTAGCCCAACCTACTTACTTTTAGGCCCATTCTATGGTATTCCAGGTGCTACAAGCGAAACAACAATTCAAGTTACATTAAAAGTTAAAGATAGCGCGGGAAATGAGATTGAACCTCAAAATCAATCATTTGTCTATGATACTTCTGCTCCAGAAGTTACTGTTGATGCCCCAGATCAAGGTTTAATATCTTGCACTCATAACTTAAGAAGAAGCAATAACAGTGGCACAATTGTTCCAGTTAAACAGCCAGCTCAATCTCAACATACAGAGCTTGACTGGTATGGTGATGAGTTCTTCTTCTCATTTACTCCAGACTCTGTTATTAAACAATGGAAAGTTTGTGCTTACCCAGATGCAACTGCAGCTTTAGCTGGTGATGCAGCAACAGATCCAGCAATCAGTGAAAGTAGTGGGTCTGTTCATATGAGCTATACTTATCCAGACGGTCAAGAAGCAAATGATACTATTTATTGTAAAATTAATGGTAATGACTTCCGTTCTGCTTTAGGTGGTAGCGGTTCTTCCGCTGATGGTGCTCATATTGTTGTAGTTTATGTTAAAGACTTATCTGGTCAATGGTCTGAGCTTGCTGACTTTACTCCAACTAATTAAAAAATAAAAATATAGTATAATAAATATGGGCTGCTGTTAAGCTTATAGCAGCAGCCTATTTAATAGGAATAAGAAATGATAAAATCTCAAAATCTTACATATAACTCAATTGCTTGCTATAGTTATGCTTGAGATGCAGAAAAAGGAGAACGTGCTTTAATAGAGCATATAGAAACAGAAGATATTAATAATTTTAATTGCACGTTATCTTATTCAGCACCCTCAAATCATATAGATATTTCGTTTACTCCAAAAACAACATTATCTTATTGGGAAGCTAGAGTTACTTCTGCTGCTGATACTAATTATGGTATTGGTATTGGTGTTAGAGCAGCTTATATACGAGAAAATATTATTCAAGGAAATATTCAAACAGTTTCTATTCCAGTAAATAGTACTACTTTTCCAAAAGAAAATTTAAGCTTGTCTAAGACTTTTAGAGTTAGCTTATATTCAAAAAGAGACTCAGATGGTATTTGAGATGC
>AUXO016340388.1_pt1 | contig 10095 bp, 8 predicted proteins | sample 768731 | NCBI WGS metagenome assembly AUXO01 (sample SAMN02715735, study PRJNA202380) | gut metagenome | biome: sheep rumen | host: Ovis aries | place: New Zealand: Palmerston North | reverse complement strand
GCGTTAAGGAAAGTTCGTTGAATCCATAGATTAACAATAACAATTATAATATATAACCATATAGGCGGAGTTGAGCTTATTTTAGTGCAGTAAAAAGAAAAAACTGGGAGGATGGAAGGTCAAAAGGGCATAGTTTCCCCAACCCATTTTGAATCTAAATAAGCGATAATAAATAAGTATTATTTAGCATAAGGATACTAAGAGCAATGATGAAGTGGCGTGTCTATACGGCCTTGTAATCAGACCAGGGAATACGTGGATATGGCTTGTTGACAAAGTGCTTTTTATCGCCTACCCGAATATAAATCAGTTCCATTAGAGTGTGGCAATTTGGACAGGCGACTGGATCAGTATGAAATGTCCGATAGTGAGCGCCACGCCAGTGAGAAAAGAGAATCCGCTTTGGGCGACTTTTCTGTTTGAAAAGAAGATGCAGATCAATAAAGTGCTTCGGCAGTATTTTAGAACCAGTAGAAGAATTTTGTGTTCAAAGTAGCATCGCTTTGCTTAGAAAAAAAGTTGCTTAGAAACTTCTACACGGAAGTAGAGATAACTTTACACATATCGGAGACTTTGTTCAGAAAGCCACCTTTCATAATATTTTCTATAACCTTTTCTGATTCCAATCCCAGTCTAATCTTTCAATATCCTCTTCTGTTAATTCATCTCCGACTTGTACTTCTATTATATGTAGTTCAGTATCAGCCTTTATAGCATGTTTCATACCTGGCTTGATATACGCAGTGTCTCCACGTCCAATTTCTTTCACAACACCATCAAGAATCAATTTGCCTTTACCATCCACAAATGTCCACATCTCGATTCTATGTGAATGTTTTTGATAAGAGATGTGCTGACCTGGGGTAATTATCAGGTGCTTTGTAAGGAAATTCTGCCCATCTTCTTTTATTCTATAATCTAGAACCTGATATTCTCCCCATTCTCTTTTTTCATACATTGGTCGGCGGTCTGATACATAGTCCTTCAATTTATTGCTTGAATCCTTGTCCGTAACAAGTATCCCGTCCGGCGTTGCCGCAATGGCCAAATTCTTTACCCCAAGGGCAACAAGAGGGATCTGAAGCTCGTTAATCACATGTGTATTCTCACAATCGGCTGCCACGGCGTTCCCTGCTACTGCATCACTCATTGCCTCCGTGAGCGTATTCCAGGTGCCGAGATCCTTCCAGACGCCTGGAAATCTAATCACCTGAATCTTTTTCTCCTTCTCCACAACTGCGCAATCAAAGGAGATCTTTTGCAGATTTTTATAGTTGGTAAAAAGATCTTGATAAGAAGAATATCCTAAAATACTGTTAGCAATGTCAAGAACATACTTTAGTTTGAAAGCAAATACACCTGCATTCCATAGTGCACCTTGCTCAATATACTTCTCCGCTGTTGAAATATCCGGTTTTTCCTTAAATGCTTTTACTCCGCTTAAAGTATCCGATGTCTTTGGAATAATATAACCATATTTTTCACTAGGATGCGTAGGCTCGATTCCCATCAGAACTAGGTTGGCCTCTGCTTTTTCAGCTTGATCAGAGAGTGTATTGAGCGTCATAAAATATGGTTCTTCTACATACGGGTCAACCGGACAGACTACAACTACTTCGTCTTCGTCCACGTTCTTAACATCATAAAGGTAAGCTGTGGCAAGAGCAATAGCCGGGAAAGTATCACGACGGCAAGGTTCTATTGAAATTCCAACTTTTTCTCCAAGTTGAGATATTATAGACGTTACTTGGTTTTCTGATGTAGCTATCGTGATCTCTGCACTTTCGTCCACTTCACATATCATACGATACATTCTCTGTACCATCGATTCGTGAGAGCCATCTGGCATTTTAATTATCTTTAAAAACTGTTTAGATCTTACTTCATTAGAAAGTGGCCAAAGACGTTTTCCAGAGCCTCCGGAAAGGAGTATAATATTCATAACAAATTACCTTCAATTTATGGGTGTGTTTTCAAACGAGTCTATCATTTTGTCTGTTTCTTAGCTTGAGTAGGAATATCTTGTCTTCTGATTAGTAGGTGCTCCTTAACCTGAAGCAACGAATGAAAACATGCATTTTTTTGTGTTACTAATTCACATTTTGGACGCATGCTTTGGTTCATCTCAAAAGCGTTGCTTCATGACACCCTCTTGTTTTGATGCTTGTCTTTCGCAGCGCGATACGACAGCTCTGGTAATGATAGAAGGATGAGACTATTGCACAGATACTATTTTTCTAAAAACGCCATCATTTTATCGAACAATGAATATGAGCATTCTATGCTATACGATTGTTCATATAATGATCTCGCTTCTTTACAAAAAACGCCTTTATTTGTGTTTAGAAAACTATTTATTTTATCAATAAACTCTTTCGGCTCGTTGCATAAATTCATGCACGAACTGTCAATTTCGAACCCTGAAAATGCCTCATTCGTGCCAAAAATATTTTTCCCATACATTAATGCCTCAACAACTTTAATCTTCATACCCCCACCTGAGAGAAGGGGGATACATACGCAATATGCACCTTTATACAGTGCTTCTAAATCATCCACGAATCCCTTTACTTCTATTTTTTCTGAGCTCCATCTATTCCTGTACTCATCAAAGCCTTTACCAGCAATTAATGTTTTACATTTAAGATACGGAGAGATGTTTTTTGCAAACCATCCGTATCCTTCTACATTTGCAGTGCCAACTGCACCTAATAGTAAGCAATAATCTCCTTTTCCATCATATGCTTTTATGTTTGGGCACTTATCTTCAATTCCTAACGGAATAATAAGATCAGCCGGTTTCCCATATATCTCTTTTATTCTATTACTGTCACGTTCTGAAAACGTTATTCTGCAAGATGCATTATTTAGAAGATATCCTTCATTTTTATAGATGGATTTAGAATACAACGTTTTTTTTATTCCCGGTTTCGTACCAAATCTTACCGCATTATAATCATATTCACAATTGTGAAAAAAAACTACAGATTTAATTCCATGAAATATATCTATTATTCTTCCGTATATTGAAGCATCGAAAAACACTAGATCAAACTTCATATCTTGATGTAGTTTTTCAATTTCTTTATAGTCATCATTATCAAGTGGAGGGTAATAGCCTTCCATTAATGAGATTGCGCTCTTAATTGCTGACTTTCGAGTATAAGTATATACCGTAACATTCCCATATCTTTTCATTGCTTCATAGTTTCTAATACTTGCTTTTGGCCCTCCATATGCTTCATCTAATATCCCTGGTGTTATAAATAGTATTTCCATCTGACTAATCCCTTCCCCTCAAATTCAATGCTAATCTCATCAACAAACTGATCCATCGCAGAAAAATTATTCTTGCAATAGAGGAACCAATCAATATAACTTGAGTCTCCAGAAAATATATAGCTCATTTTGATTTCTGAAAATTCTTTATCTGATCTTTAATAAGGCCCTGAACGAATGAATACTCCACAGTTTTCCTTGACAACAAAAAGATTATAAAATTAGGAACTACAGCAACAATTAAACTTCTTTCTATAAATCCACTTATTCCCATATTAGTGACAAACGAGCACAGGTATAATGCTGCAAATAATCCTAGTAAAGTAATAGCGGCATATTTTATATATTTTAGAAAAAACAGTTTTAATTTCGCCTTAAGTCCATAATTAAAAAGGACTTTCGCTTCTATCCACAAACAAGTTGACAAAGTACTGATTGTTGTCCCTATAAAAACTCCGACCGTTCCTAGTATTTTAGCTAACAAAACAGATGTGACTAAATTAATAATGCATTCAGGAATTGGCATATATTTATAATACGGCACGAGTCCAAATGCTGCATTAAATGTCATGTTTGTCTGCCTCATACCCTTTAAATAAAAATTTATGATAATAAATATGACACATAGCATTTCCATTAAGTAATTATTTCCAACCCATAATCGAATAAATGGATCAATTAAACATGTAAGAGCAATAGAAGAAAAAGAATATATCCAGAAATTTATAAAAAAAATATTATTATATACTCTAATTTTATTCTCATTATCTTCAGTTGAACCCAGATTTCCAACACTTGCTGCAATGCTAGAAAATGCTTGGTTGATAATCCCCTCAATCGAAGATACAATGAGGCTGTAATTAGAATACAATCCCACTACACCAACACCAAACATCTTTGAAAGCAGAAGATTATCTGTAGAAAAAACTATTATTCCGCCAAGCCTATGATAAACAAGTGCCCTAATATTTGAAATTATTTCGTTTTTTGTTGTTATATCGAGTTTGTCATTTGTTTTTGCTTTTAATACAGGATAAATTCGATTTGCAACAAACGAGATTCTTATATTTGAAATAACCGTACATATTATTCCAATGACGAGATATACGAGATAATTATGCTGTAGTACTAGAGATACCCCTTGAAGAATTGCTGCAACTATTTTAAAAAAACAGGTATTATTTGTTACAATATAGTTTTTTTGATTAGCTATAATGAAAATTGATTTGTACGAAAAAAAATAGGATATTCCACTATTGATTACAAATAATAAATAGATTATAGCAAGATTATCCACTTTTGGTACTTCTTTATAAAAAAAAGAAAGAAAGGGTGTTAGCGAAAAGCCAATCAGTAAGATTGCTGTTCCAATTGCCATATATGCTTTCCGAAACACTTTCATAAGAACTGCTATTTTTCGTGAATCATTATTTGCAATAGGCTTATATAGGCTAAATGTAATTGCAGTCCCTACTCCTAATTCTGCCAAAGACAAAAATGTTAAAATATTTGTAAATAATGTACTAACACCTAAGTAGTCGATGCTAAGATATCTTATAAATACAGTTCTAAGAATAAACTGTACAATCAGATTAACCACTTGACCGCCAACTGCATGGCATGCATTTTTAATAGAGTTTTTTGTTCTTGATGTCTCATCTGTATTTGTCATATAATACCTCGTCCAAAACTAAAAAGGATTCATCACCAAGACATCCTTTGCTCTGAGCTATAAATGCGTAAATCGATAATTATGCACAAAAACTGTTTCATGTATTACTTACAAATCGACCCATTTTGTCAGAAGACTATACTACACAGACTTGTTTCCGTGTAGATACATTTATTTGTTCACTTATAGCTCCAAGAGCATATTTACTTAGATATATCAATACTATAATTGAATTCGAAGCAATCTCTATCTAGAACAATTGCATACCCAGTAATTAGTCCGCTTTTCTTAGCATCATTAATTAATACTCTTTCCCCATATGGCGCATTGAAGATTATTTGATCATATCGAATCTTATTCTTTTGAAGAAATTCTATTGTTGAACTTTTGTATTCATCTGACCTAGATGTTATGAATACAATCATATCCTTGTTAGGAATATTATCCAAGAACTCCTTTGCCTTCGGTAAAATAGTATCCTCGCCATCCAATTTATACCCATTGTGTTTAACAATCGTTCCATCAAGATCGAGAATCCATGTATGACCGAGATTTGATAAAATTAAATTATTATTCATTGCTTACTTGCCTCAATGCTGCTCCTATAGCTCCACCAGGATGATTCGGTTTGTAGTCTTTCACAAGATCTAATCTAAATCTTCTAGAAAGTTCAACAGCTATCTCTTGTAATACTATCAAATTCAACGTAGTAGAGTTGTTTGGTGCGATGTCCCACAGGTCACCTTCATGTTCCATACTAATTATCAACTTGTTCTTCATCACATCTGCAAGCTCGCTGTGTTCACTAAAGCTAAGTAACCAGAGTTTAACACCTTTTCTTTTTTCAAGTAGATCTACAAGATAAACTGATTCTGCCGTTGATCCGCTCTTTGTCAAAATAATAACCAGGTCTCCAGAGTGAACCATTCCCATATCACCATGTACAGCTGTATTTGTGTGCATGAATGCTGCATTAAATCCAAAAGACAACATAGTTCCCGTAAACTTATCACAGATTGGAACATTCTTACCCAACCCTGATGTAATAATCTTATGCCCAGATTTAAGCGTTTCTTCACAAGCCCCGATTAATGCTTCCATCTGATCTATCCGAATGGATTTAAGTGCATTTTTTAGTACCCGAGCATTATCTGCAAAGTATTTCTTATAAGCACTTTCAAAATAATGATATGGTTCTACTCTTTCATTTTCTTCGGTCATTTGAAGAGCATCTTCCAAGTAAAGTAACCCTTTATAAAATGCGCCACAAATAGAATCGTAATCATCCCATGCATATGTTGTAAGACTAAGCCAGGTAATTGCAAGGAAAATCTTCATCTGCCGGCGTGTCACCTTACCTGTCAAAAGCTCAAAAAAGTAATCCTCAAGTTCCTCCCAACCATTAGATGCAATTTCAAGCTTTACACTCTTTGGATCAACTGAGACTTCGTTTCCTCTATCCTCAAAAACTACATACTCCTCTTTCTCATTAATATAGAGATCAAAACGTTTAAGGTTGAACTGATCATAATTGCTCAGTACTGAATAATACAGTTTAACCCAGTCATATGCCTCATCACCATATATTTCTGTATTACCAAAGTAACCACGAGGGTCAATTAAAACAGGAATTTCGTCATTTTTCAGCATCAAATTGCTGAAAGTACAGTCACCGTGAATGAGTTTAAATTCTGATGGCATATATTTCATAACCATCTCATTTACTTCATCAATATGATAAAAGATATTCCTACATCTTCTCCCATTCACAGTTACGATCTCTTCATTAGCAAACGGAACGAGAAATCGTACTTTTTTTAGTCTGTCATAAGTCTTATCAAGATAAGCTACTCGATAGCTCTCTTCATCAGTAGGTATTGAACCTATCCTATGCAACGATTCAAGGCAATCAACTATCTGTTTCAGTATCTCCTGTTTCTTCTCTAATGGAATATTATTATACTCGTAGATATTCTTCCCTCTTATTTCTTCCAGACAAAGAGGATCATATCCATAAATTTCAGGCAGGTTGTCAAAATGTTCTCCTTTGAGCATCTTGTACCATGCCTGTTCTCTCACTGCCAAATCCTCTCCCTGTTTATCAACAGGGATCTTATAGAGTTTACCATTTTTCTTCTCTATACGGTTGAAAGGTCTGGTCTGTAATTTTGGAAGTTCATCCCACACTGATTTTAGTCCGTATTCGTGTGTTTTCCGAAGAGGCGCCTCTTCAAAAGTCATTCCTTTTGTTTGTAACCATCTCACAAACTCACCATCGGTTGGGACATCAGCAATGTACGATTTATCTTTGAAAATAAAGAATCCCGCTACACCAAATTCAAAACTCCGTTCTTCAATAAACTTCCCATCTCGATAACTCCAGCGACAGGAGAAATCCTTTGATATTCCAATGATATTTTTATCAGATTCTGGTAGTTTATAATCTGTGGGCAGAACAAGATCGCACCATATCAAGAGGAAACGTTCACCTTCTGGTATTTTCTCCAATGCATCTGCCATACCCGCACAAGTGCCTCTATGTCCTGTTCCTCTTACCATCTTATAGTCGACAGTAGCAAACTCTTTAAGATAGCGCTCTAATACATCGTATTTATAGTCTCCGATAATAACGAACTTCTTATCAGGATACTTACGGAAGAGGTGAAATATCATTGGAAGATTCTCGACTGGAACAAGTGCCTTAGGCTTATTGCGAGTCAATGCCTCCATTCGGGAACCTTTACCGCCTGCTTGAACAATGATATAATCTATCGATTTAATCATTTCTAATATTCCTTCCTAATAAAATCGATATAATTATTAAAGTCACTTTCATTATGGAAAAACCATTTTCTCCTGTTTAGAACGGAATTATCTCCAAGTTTTGTTGTCCAAATTCTAGATAATGTCTCGTCTGTTTCATCTTCAATTAAGTACAATGAATCAACTTTACAATTACCTATAGCAAGTAAATCAGTCAGTCCACATCGAATAGATATAGCTATTCCAGCATAATGTACTGTAGCTATCGCTAATCGCAGTGGGATTACTATAGGATTTGTTCCTTCAATCGTAGGTTCTGTTATTTCTTTTACGTTTGTAAAAACAGTATATCCTTTATCTATTAATAATCGTGCTATTTTATTCCAATAAATTATAGGAAGCATTTTAGCTGTCTGTGCACTGGGGATTAATATAACAGTCTTTCCTTTAATAATACTATATTTCTGTATTATTTCTCGGAGTTCTATGTCATTTTCGTTTATCCTGTTTGTAATTATAGAATTAGCTGTAGAGTACGGAATACCATATGTATGTGCCTTAAAAAAATAACCTGGTATATAGATTCCAGGAACATCATTATAAAACTTGTTTTCATCCCATATCCATCCCCAATGGATATCGCTACTACTTAAATTGCTGTCTGCGAATACTTCTAAGCACCCCAGTTCTCTAGGATGTAAGATTTGCATTGAATCATAACAATCTTCATATAAACCAACAATTTGATTATACGGTTTTCTGGTAATTACAACCAGTTTCTTTTTTTTGCTATAATTTCTAATAGCATATAGTAACGAACTTGTATAAACTATTTCTCCAATATGCCCATCTGCTATTACATACTTTGTTTTTTTGTTTCTAAACCGCAAGGAAATTAGCAGTCCAATGCACCACTTTATTACTTGAATAATTCCTTTCATATTTCGCCCACACATTAGTATTTTAGATTTTTCATTCCTTGGTGAATTTTCTTCTTATTCTTCTCAAAGGTTCATACAAATGTATTTTGTCAAGAAACGAAATAATCTTATCTTTAGTAGTAACAGTATATTTTTCAACCAGCTCGTTCATGCTAAACGATTCTATATCATTTTCGATTTCATTTCTTAATTTTGGTCTACGATATGATACAAAAAAAGCTGGATTTCCTTTAATCGAATCTAAAAATGAAACCTCATGTCCACTTAATTCATCTTTTATCTCATTAAATAGTATGCTGCCTTTGTGAGAGTGAATCATAATAAGTGATAACCCTCCACCATCGATTAGATCCTTTGACACATTTTCCACACCCCAAAAATCAGAGATGGTAATATCCGCACGTTTATTTAGTCCTCTAGATGGACATTTATAGCATGACTCACGATGACAAGTATCGCTCAAAAACAATCTATAGTAATTATCCTCTATTTGACTTTTCTTATATACATCACCTTTTTCAGTCACTATTCTCATCATCAAATTCCTTCCCCCCACCTCATCTCTGAAGTAAACTCCTGTAATTGGACTACCTAGAGACGAAGCCATAGTATCTATATAATTCTCAAATATTCTGGGTGAAGGTGCTCCGTGGCATATTACCTCAACCGTTATAAGGTAGTTTATTAATTCCTTTTTTAGTACTTTATTAATATATCTGTTTAATCCATCAATTTGACATGGCGTTCCTGAAAATAAGACTCTACGTTTTTTGAGCAATTCATTCTTTACTTGTATTAATGAATCATTAATATTACTTTGAACGTATTTTGACCCATATAATAGAGACAACCCTTCTATATCCTGTACCATTATATGATGAACACTACGATAGTCATTACTCAAAGCCGCGCCAAAAACAACCCCACCACTCTCAATAACCTTTACTGCAAGCAAATGAAAAACGCCCCCCGATGAGGAGTGTGCTCGTATCTCTGAATCTTTGGCATGACCTCCGAATGCATATGGCTCAGATGTTTTCTCATATACAGGATTCATAACTGGGCAAACATTTTCGCATTTTCCACACTTAATACATGTCTCTTCAATAATCTGAGGATAGAGAAAACCCAATTTGTCCTTGGCCATCCTAATACTGTTCATGGGACATATACTATAACAAGCATGACATCCACAACACTCATCATGGTTTGGTAACATTTTTCCTCCTATATTCACTATGCATGCTAATGTATGATTTGTCCTGTTTGGGAACGTCAAAAGCTGCAACATTCAGTCTTGTTCAAAATCGTTGCGAATCAAATCTCCTGAATTATATCTCATAGTTCGCCCCCCCCCTTTTGTGGTCCAAAGCTATATAGTATAAGGCTTCCTGGCACAAAAATACAAAATGGGTTGAAGCTCTCGGCCTTCTTGCCATC
>AUXO016819753.1_pt1 | contig 10097 bp, 19 predicted proteins | sample 768731 | NCBI WGS metagenome assembly AUXO01 (sample SAMN02715735, study PRJNA202380) | gut metagenome | biome: sheep rumen | host: Ovis aries | place: New Zealand: Palmerston North | reverse complement strand
TCTTTCCAGTATCCCCATCAGGAAAGGATTAACTTCTGTTTCTCTCTGCACCTGTTCTTTTTTCAATCTGACCGCCTCTTGTCCCATACTCAGCAGAAGGGCATTAGCCTGTTGAGCAAACTTGCGATCTTCTTCGCTATAGTCCATCGTTTGCCTCTGCATAATCTTCATCTACAGGCGGTAATTCAGTTCTTCCCATTTCATAAAAACTGTTTGATGCTCCTCTGAACTCTAAGTTCAAAGGCTTTCCGCCCGTAATGGCATTGAATCTGTTTTTTACAATGTGTAACTTAACTTCACGACTGCCCATGTCGTTTGGCTCTTCAGGCGTGGTCAGCATAATGATGGTGTCCGCATCTTGTTCCAGAGAGCCTGAATCTCTGAGGAATGATGCTTTTGGTGTTCCGCTTTCTCCTTCGCCTTGTCTACCCATCTGGGCAACTACGATGAACGGTACTTGTAAATCTTTGGCGATTGAACGCAGTCCAAAAGAGATGTGACCAAGTTCCACGTTCCTTGTCTCGAACTTTCCTTTCTCGTGCATCAGACCAATGTAGTCGATCACAACCGCAGACAATCCGTGTTCCTTATTGATTGCGGTAAGTTCTGACCTTATCTGCTGCACAGTTACGTTTGACCTGTCAGACAGAATCAGACGGTCAGTGTCAAAGTCCTTGCCTGATGCCTCTCCAATCTTCTTGAACTCCTGCGCTATCTTGGAATATGCGTTTGAACTGCGCATAATCTCTTTCAGACTCATTCCAGAGAACCAACAAAAAAGTCTTGTGATAATTTCCTGATTGGTCATTTCAAAACTGTAGATAACTACAGAGCCTTTAGCCTTTGGGTCACGTGCGATATTGCTTGCAATATCTATGGCTAAAGCCGTCTTACCTGCACTTGGTCTGCCTGAAATGATGTTGAATGTGCCGTCATAGAATCCACCGTTGAGCAGAGAGTCTAACTGTGGAAAACCTGTTGACTGTGCATGACGTGTTTCGCCTTTCTGTAATGCGGTAATAGTCTTATGGAAAAGTTGCGCCCAAGAAACTAAACCTGTCTTATCCTGTCCGACCTTCTCTTCAAAATCGCTCACAAGGCATCTATATTGCTCTATAACGTCACCTGTTGGCATTTCCGCTACCTCGGTTAAGGCAAGGGCTAAATCTTTAATCCTAGAGCGATTATGAGCGTCTATGACTTTGGCAGTAAAATACTCACCTGCTTTATCAGGCAAGACTGCTTTTCTGCTGTCGATGTATGCCTGTTCAAAATCAGGCAGTAACTTCTGCAACTGCTCAGGCTTTTTCTTGCCCTTGAGTATCTTGCTTGCTTTATTGATGACAGCAGTAAAGTCAACGCCTTTACCCTGATTGATGGTGATGAAGTCTGCACAGGCTCTATAAAGCGCACCGCATACAGCATCTTGAAAGTATGACTCATCAAGTTCAGGGTGTAATTCAATTGCTTTGCGTAAAGCCTTACCGCTGAACAGTACCCAACCTGTAAGTTGAATCTCATATTTGCGTGACTCATTCATGGATTTTTTCCTCAATCATTTTCAAAACTTCATCAACAGCGGCAATCTTTCCTTTCAGGTCATCAGGGCTGTAAGGCAAGAGACTTTGTTTGTATTCAAGGGCGGCTTGTTCAGAGGCTTTTCCTGCTTTAATCTGGGCATCTCTTTTTCTGATTACCTTCAACGCATTGAAAAAGTCAGCGATAGTAGGGTAAAATCCTGTATGGTGTATCAGCAAATATTGCACTGAACGCCTGACATCGTGGAGTGAAAAAGCCTTTTTCATTGTGTCAAAGTAGATAAAGACCTCTTCCTTCACGATGTTTTCTTTCCCTTCAAAGTTCCTGTGAAAAGCGATAAACACTTTCTTCATCTCTTTGCTAAACTCTGCTAAGTCTTGATTTGTCATAAACACCTCTATTTAAATGAGTCAAACACGTTGTAATAACTGTCATCTGTTGTGGTTTTGGTTTTAACTCTGTCTTTGTTCCATCGGATCCAATTTTGAAAGAAAGTGTTGGCGTAACCTTTCCATGTCTTGATGGGCATAAGTTTTCCGCCTACTCGCCTTTTCCATTCGTTGCTGATGCAGTTATTAAGAAAAGTCTCTGTCTCTAAAGATGGGTCATAGTTCTGCAAGCAAGGGTATTCTTTGATTTTCCTTTCTTTACAGGCAGTGAAATAGGCAAGCACTTCTTCTTTGCTTGATGGTCTTGCAGGGTCGGAGGCGGCAGGAACGCTTGGTTGTATTATCTCAGTCTGCAAGGAAGTGACCTCAGATTCAGGGGGAAACGGAACTCTGTCTTTGTTTTCCTGTGGCTCTCCAAGAGAAAGGCTGTGTCCTTGCTCCTGACTCTCAGACTGAGAACCTTGGATTAACTCAGAACCTTGCCCTGATTTTTCCTGAGTCCCTAGATCTATATCTTCATTCTTATATTCTTTCTTATATTCATTCTTAATAGGTACCAAATTTTGGTATACGGTATCCCAATTTTTGGTATATGGTGTACTAGAATTTGGTATCCCAATTTTTGGTATACCATTTTTTGGTATATCAGAATTTGGTATACCCCCTGGTGTGTTTTTCTCACCATGTGGTGTGTTTTTCACACTATCCATAGGACAATTTCTGTCCTCTCCATAGGACTGTTTCTGTTCTTTCAATAAGACAGTTTCTGTCTCTTCGATACCCTGTAAAGATTCTTTACCACCTTGTTCTTGGTTGTAGATGTAGTAAACCTTTCTGTATCTTGCGCTTCCTGCTATCTGCATTTCGGTTTTTATGATTTTCTTCTCTTGCAACTCTTTAAAGATGTTTGAACAACTTGAGCAAGAAAAGCCAAATACATTCATCAGGTAAGAATTTTTGATGTAACAAGGTTTCTTTCCGCCATCTGTAAAGGTGAAAATTCTGCTGACAGTGATTATTGCGCTTGCAGACAGATGGAGTGATGCAAGTTCATTAGGAAAGATTAAGACTGTAGTCTCTTTGGATTCAGTCATCTTTATGACCTCTTGCAATCAGAATCAGAACATTTGAGATAAATCGGTTGGTAAGAAAGCCCAAGACTTTAAATTAGGTTTGAGCAATTTCAATTTGAGGATAGTCCCCGAAGGCATACCTTTCGTTCGATAGCAAGGCACGGTTTTTAAACTAACCTTTAAAAGGTCTGCCAGTTCTTTGTCGGTCATTTCAAGATGAAGAGCCTTTGCAAAAGTAGTTGTCGCAATATTTGCCATACTTTTTCCTCTTGTGTGTCTTTTCAAAAGTTGCTTAAAGTTAAGTAAACTTTCTCCGATAAAAGGTAATATAACACAATTTTATGAAAGAAGGTGAAAGTAGCGTAAACAAATTTTTTCAGGCAAAATACCTAATAGTCCTTAACAGGGCGCAATACTCCCTAATCTGGCGTTATCTGTTAGGCAAAGAAAAATAAAGAAAGTTAATAAAACTGTGCAAAAAAAGGGAGTCACTTATGGAAGATACACTGTTATTGAAAGATAAGGTCGCCCGACTGCTATTGCGGAAAGGCGCAACACGTACTGAACTTGCTCAATATTGTAAAGCCTCTTTGCCCACTGTCTCTCGTTGGTTGAAAGGTGAACAGGCAATTACACCTCGCTTTATTCCTTTATTAGCCAAATTCTTTGGTGTTGATGAAAATTATTTTTGGGAGTCGATGGAAGAAATACCAACACCTCAACAGACGAGTAAACCCAAACCTACCAAAGGAATGGTCTTATCTATAAAAGGTATAGAGATTGATATTCAGAAGAATGATGCCTCTATTAAGAGACTTGAGCAGAACTACCTTGTACCCTCGAATGTGATTAAGAAAACATATACAGGTAACCCTGATGATTTGGGAGTTTACGTAATACCTTATTCAGGATTAGAACCATACCTGTATCTTGGAGATTGGGTAATTGTTCATCTGAAAGATGAATTGCCGCAAGACGGAAGATATGTATTGGCGACCAAGCATGGTATCCGCTTTGCAAGGTTACATTACTTTGTTGACGGTGCTATAGATGTTACAGAACCTGTAGGCGATCCATATCATTTAACCGTACAACAAGCCTCTGAACTTATCCTCAAAACCTTTCGCATAGTCCTGATGATCCGTCTCTGCGACTAGCCTTTAAACCCCTTTCTTTGAAATAACTCACATCTGTTGAGTTATTTTTTTTGTTCATTTTGTCACAATTTTTATCACAAATCTTTACATCTTACGTAAACTTACGTAAACTATACGTAATAAAAGGTTAGTTACGGAAAGTAATTATCAATGAGTATTAAGAATATTGAAATACCTTGCACCAACTACACCTTTCTTCTGACACCAGTAGAGTCAGGTTACAAGGTTACTGCAAGGTCAACACGCTACTGCTCTATTGGTAGAGCCAAGAAAGAGTTAGGTATCTTCAAACCAACGGCAAGCAGTCTTGAAGAACAGATGATGCAGTTCAAAGCGAAGTACGGTTTAACTCAGAAAAGTAAAGCAATTGTGATTTATGAACTGAGTCCTTTGGAGAAAACAGATGGGAAATTTTAATAGGTTCTTATATCAGGAATGGGCGAAAGGGCAGACCGATGCTTGGCGCAAAGTGTATGCGGACAAGAACGGCAAGTTACCTGATGATGCCAAGATTCCGCTGTATCACAAGACACATTTTGGCGGACATGCAAGTGCAGTGTTGTGTGGACTTTCACGCTATATGAAACCTGCTGAACTGTATGAACAGATGACTAGTCTTGAAGATGATCGGATCAATTCTTTTGCTATGCGCAGAGGCACTTTTAATGAGCCGTTCGTGGCAAAAGAGGCGGCACTTGCTTTGTGCGGAAAGGTTCGCAAGGGCAGAGGATTTAGAGTTGACCCTAAAAGACCTTGGTCAAGTGCTCAGATTGATTACATGATTACTGATGCAGATGGTTACAGGACTGTTCTTGAGATAAAGACAGGTGCGGTAAACCCTGTACAGTCTGATGGCAATAGGCTGTGGGGCAAAGGTTGCGTACTTGTTAATGGCAAGGTTGTTACACCAGATGACTTGATGCCAACGGAATATTTCATTCAGGTACAGAAACAACTTTACATTACAGGTAAAGATTACGGCTATCTTGCAGTTTGGCTGACCTTTGAGAACGGTGTGCGCATCTACAAGGTTGAAAGAGACGATGACTTAATCCGCAAGGTTATTGCTGCTGAAGATAACTTCTTGTTCAACTCTCTGATTCCGAGGAAAGCACCTAAGACTTTTGAAGAGGTCACAGATGAGTTGGAGAGTGACGGCAACGATGCTGTCTTTTCAGACGATGACACAACAAAAGTTGTGGCAAGGATTCAAGAAGTCAGGGCGCAATTGGCTGAACTCAAAGAGGAAGATTCTGAACTGACTGCGATTCTGAAAGAGCGCATCGGAGAACACAAAGCACTGATTAACAAATCAGGCGATGTGCTTGCAAGACTGACTTTCGCAACAAGACGTTCCTTTGATGTGAATACTTTTAAGACGGAAAATCCTGAACTGTACGGCAAGTACATTGTGGAAAAGAAAGAGTCACCACGTCTGACATTAGCGGTGAGGTCTGAAGAATGAGACTTATCTCAAAGAAGGAACTAGCCAAGATACTAGGGATTACACCAGCAGGAGTTGATTGGCATCGTGAGCACGATTCCTTTTTTCCGAAAGGTTACAGACTCGGAAAGACTCTGAGGTGGAAAGCATCGGATTTCAGGGAAGAGAAGGAAATAACTTACGCCAAGTTCACTAGGGCAACATTGTGCGACTTTTTCGGTGTAACTCACAGCACATTACGAGCCATCGAACAGGTGCAGGGATTTCCGAAACCTACAGGGAAGATTGGTAAATGTGTGACTTTCTCTGTAGAGGATATATACAAGTTTGTGGAACAAGCGAGGATTTTATGAAAAAGAATGAAATAGCCACTGTGGAAACACCTGTTGAGATTCTTAATGAGAGTGAAGTCGGTTTTGTTGATAGTTGCCTGAAGTCTCTTGAGAGCAAGTTCGATGTGATGACAACGGTTAAGAGCATTGTCTCTAGTATCTCTCTGCCTGATGTACCAGATGTAAAGGTTGAGGCAAGTGACGTGATGGAGTTTATGAAACTCTCAAGTTCAATGCACCTTGACCCGATTATGGGCGGCATTTACGGCTTTAAAGACAAGAAGAATCGCCTTGTGCTTGGCGTTTCCTTGAAGGGCTGGAGACAGGCTTTAAGTTCACAGCCAACTTTTGCAGGTGTGACTTATAAGCGTAGTGGCATGGTGGAGAAGAAAATCAACGATGGCAGAGGCATCAAGACTTTATCGGTCTATGAAAGTGTGACCTGTGTTATCACCAAGATTCTGCCGAACGGTGCTGTTGGTGAGTTTGAAGGGACTGCTTATTTCGATGAGGAATTTGACCCTGTAAAGACTCCTTGGCTGAAAAATCCAAAGCGTATGTTGGAGAACAGAGCCTTAACTATTGCCGCAAGTAACGCTTATGGTTGGGGAGCCTACGACCCTGACTCGGCAGAACAGAGCATAACCCGTTCACTATTGACTGATGAGGCTAAGAGTAAATCACAGCAGAAGAGACTTGCCACCGTTCTTGGCGCACAGAAAAACGAACTGCTGTCACAGATGAAAGGCGCACACAATCGAGATGAACTCGTTTCAATCTTCAAAGCCGCACCTTCAGACTTACAGAAAGATGCTGAGGTTATCAGCACATCAAGAGAGATTGCATCTACTTTTACTGAGGAACTTTAATCATGGAACTTAACGTTAATTACGATAGAGCAAAGATGATAAAGATGGAACAGGACTCGAAAGATGAGCGCACAAGTTTTCGTTACTTTGAGACTTTCGATCCAATCAGTGCGGAACTGACACCTGATGTTTATGACGTGGAAATTTTACAGGCAGCAGTCAGACGTTTTCCAGACAAGAACGAAACAGGCGGATACCTTGAGCAGTTAGAACTTGCGGTTCTGTTCAAGAGCGGTGCTGATGGTATTAAGAACAGATGGCACAAGTTCAGTATTTGGGGCGCAAGAGTTCACAGTGACGGACATTCTGACTTGAATCCTGTCCGCTTACAGGACTTCTTGGTGTTGTGCAGTAAGGCAAACCCAAAGTTCAACAAGCATTATGACAAGTCTTTTAACACTAAGTCAGGCTCAGAGACAAGAACTATTTACCCAGAGATTGCCAAGTTGGACTTCAAAGTTGTGGCAAGTTTTAGCGGTACGAACAAGAAAGGATATGAGACTTATTTCTCTGAGTTCTTTTCGGACAAGGGATTCAGTGCTGTTGAGATTGAGTCTGCATCAGATGTGGCACAGGACATTCAACTTACTTTGAAGAAAGCAAAGAAGGTTTATGCAGAGGCTATTGGGCAGACCGAGCCGCAGGGCAACGCTTTTGGTGGAGCAGTACAGGCAGAACCAAAACCAAAGACAGAACCGAAAGCAGAACCGCAGATTAAAGTTGCAGACGATGATATTCCGTTTTAGGTAATTAAATGAATGACAAGGAAATTATAAAGAAGATTGACCGCCTTGATACCAAGTTGTCTCTGCTGTTGGAGACAACTAAACCAGTGCGATTCACGAGAGCACAACTCTTGAAAAAGTTGGGGATTTCATGGCGCAGGTTTTACCAGATTGTTGAACAAAACGGGCTGATGATACCAAGGAACAGGGAAGATAACGGGGGAAATAATCCCACTTACAGCATGGCAACTTATTTGAAAATTAAGGAATTGTTAGAGGAATGATAATGACACTATCAGATTTCTTATTCGGCTTGGGCGGCATCATTGTTTTGATAATTTTGGTTTATATCACAGGGGGTATCAGATGAGCGATGCAATAAATCCTGACCACTACAAGAAACATTCTCTTGTGATTGAACCGATTGAACTGTGTGAAGGTCTTGGCTTTCTGATTGGTAACTGTCTGAAGTATTGTTTTAGATACAAGGATAAGTATCAGGACAAAGAACACCAGATGCAGGACTTACAGAAGGCGATGTTCTATGCACGAAGGGCAGAGGTTGATGAGGACTTTTGCGACAGTTTCAAGAACTACAGCGACTATACCTGTACGCTGTTAGAACTGTTTTCGCCACAGAATCGCTTTGTTAATGCCTTTACTGACGATTTACAGGAATGCAGATTTGGAAAAGGTCTGATGCACCTTAAGCAGGAAATTGACAAAGCCATTAGGGAACTAGACACAGAGACAGGCTACAAGGATTGCTAGTTATGGAAATGACTTATAACGAGTTTCGGGAACAGCAGGACTGGAATGTGTACTGTTCAAGACTGGAACTGATTAAGAAGATAAGGGCTTGCGCAGATACGCTTGAAAGATATGCAGAAAATCCGACTAAAGGTTTTCTACTTGATGATGCTTTCGATGCCGCAGAAACACTGTCTGATGCAAGTAAACAGGTCTATGACGAAATTGAAAAGCACTATGAAGAGTGGTGCAGAGAAGAAAAAGAGAACGTTTAGGAATGATAGATAGGGAACTGACCAAAGAAGAAATTGATTTACTAATCAAAAGGGTAAAGAGTCGCATTTCAAGACTTGAACTTTGGTTGTATCAAAACAAGTTTAAGGAAAACTCAAAGTATGGTGCAGAACTTAAACATCTCAGAGAACTTAAATCTGATTTGATCACAGCCAAGAAGGTAAGGATTTATTATAAAGGCAATAAGGTGGAGTGGTTAGACGGCAAATGACTGATGAGTTTTGTTCAAACGCTTTTGAACTTATACGCCTACGTAGAACTTATGCAGAGGCTTTTAAGCAACGCAAAGCAGAACACCCTGAAGAGGCGGAGCAAATTGATAAACAACTTTCAACGATAGAAAAAATCACTTGGGACAGCATAGAAGAACTCTCTGAGCGCAACGGAGAACTGGAGTCGAAGAATGATTGAAATACACGATTTTATAGATTTACTCCAGAAAGGCGATATTTGGCTTAGTGATAGTGGAGGCTCAAAGTTGTTTGAATTTTCTACAGACAATTTAGTAATTCATTACAATACGTTGGTTTATCACTCTCTTAAAGATATTCCCTGCTCTAATGTCGTAGATTGGAGTTATGACGCTCCGTATTTAGAGGAACCAACATTAGAGCTTTGGTGCGAATAGAAAATGACTAGAGATGTACCTAAATCTGGCGAAATATACAAACACTTCAAAGGGAAGTTCTATAAGATTATCTGTGTGGGGCATCACGCTGAAACTGATGAAAAACTTGTTGTTTATCAGGTTTGCGAGACTACAAAAAAAATTACTAGCCGTATTAAAAATATTCTTGCATATATTCCTGGTTGCTGGATTTATGGGTCAGATACGGAACCATGTGTAAGCCCGTTAAATACGTTTATGTCAGAGGTTGACCATGAAAAATACCCAAATGAAAAACAAACATACAGATTTGAGAAAATTCCGCTTGTCACAGTTAATTACTATTAAACTTAAAAAAGAAGAATATTTTGATTTATTGTTAGCTATAACTTCAGCTGAATGTCGTGCTAGAGAAGCAAGATTCAATAAGATAGGTATTTCAGGAATCAATGATGTAGATCGATTTATAAAATTATATGAGAAAGTAAGTAGGTATTATAAGAATGACTAATTTCTTTTTAGGTGTTGGTTCTGCTCTTGTTCTAATATCTATAATTATAGATATTACTGATGGAGCTGTAGGTAAAGCATCAAATAAAATTAATGCAGGTATTCTAGATTGCGTTGAAGAACAAATTATCACAGGAGAACAGGCTCACAGAATCTTTGAACACATAAATAAAATAAAACCATGAGAATTGAAAAATGAAAACATTTACTGAACAAGAACTGAAAAAACTAATTGAACAGGCAAGAGAAAAAGAAGTTAAATATGAACTAGCACAGGAGACTTGACATGGACAAGACAGATTTAGGAACAATATTCACGGTATTTGTTACAGGTGTATTCTTTGGGTTAGGCTTTACGATAAGTGCAATAGCAATTTGTGCTTTAATAACTTGTCTTGGTGGTTGGTT
>AUXO015041480.1_pt1 | contig 10098 bp, 1 predicted proteins | sample 768731 | NCBI WGS metagenome assembly AUXO01 (sample SAMN02715735, study PRJNA202380) | gut metagenome | biome: sheep rumen | host: Ovis aries | place: New Zealand: Palmerston North | reverse complement strand
CATATAAAGAAGGATAAATAACTTCTAAATCTTTTAAAACTAAAATATTCCCTTCTTCCATGCATAGTTGGATTTGGTTTAAAATTTTTACTGAATAATTTTCACTTTCTAAATCTTTTTCAAATTGACTACCTATTACAAAAATAAATTTCTTTCCCATTTTTTCTAATATACTACTTAATAAATAAGTAGCATTATTAGAAACAACTAATAAATATCTTGATGAGGTATCTTCTATATTATTAAGAATACAATCCATTACATTATAATCTTCAACAGAATAAGAATTTGGAATTAATGTCTTAAATATTGACTTAAATTGAGTTAATGAATAATCCAATCCTCCAAAATTTCTTTCAATTGAATTTATTGCTATTTTTATTTGTTCATCATTAGAAATATTATCTTTTTCATCTAAGAAAGATCTGATTTTTTTTGCTGCAATTTTAATTAGATTATAGAAATCCCTTGAACCATGAAAATCTTCTTGTTTAGGATGATCAGCTTTTAAAAATTTTTTATAATTAAAATAAGTTTCAGCTAAGTTATTAAATAAATCATTATAAGACTTTAATTTTTCTCCATAAGATTCAGCAATAGTAATTGCAGTTAATTGCAAATCCTCTAAATCTGATTCAGGAATAGATAAATATATTCCTCTATTCATTTTTGATGCATCTAATACCCAATTAGAAATACCTACAAAAGCAACTTTGTCAGCATTTTCATCATATTCTAATTGGGAATGAATTACCTTTAAAGGATTGCTTTTTGCTATTTCTGCAAGTCCCATTTCATCAAAATAAATCATTGAAATAATCGAATCTTTATTTTCACTTTTATTAGAATTTTTAGTTCCTCTTATAATATCTCTTGCTTTTTTAAATATATTTAATACTCCTTTTGATGTAGATGTTAAAGATCCTTGATATGAATTCATAAATAATCTTGGAATTCTTCTAAAAAAATCATCATCAGAAGAATCACCTCTCATTGCCTTATATAATAATTGAACACTTAAAGATTTACTACAACCTGGCTTACCACAAATAAATACCGGAATTTTGCAATTAATACAGAAAAATAAAGTAAAAATATTTTCTAATAAAGCTCGGTTTTTTGCAATACCTTCAGGAGGTTTAATTCTATCAGCTAAAAACTTTTGTTCTCTAACAGGAAAAGATAAAAAATTACTTATATAAATTTCCATATTATCTTCAAGCTTTTTTCTATATTTTTTAGAATTAATTCTTAAATAATAGCATATATATATACTTAAAGAAATAGCATTTGTAAATATATCTTTTCTGGTTAAAGTTTTATAATAAATAGAATCCATTTTTTCATATTTTTTATTTATTTTATTATCTTCTTTTATAATATCATCTTTTTTCTTTTGTAAATATTTAACAAAAAATTCATATAATATTATAAATCTTCTAACCTCTCTTAAAGAAACAGATGATTTGCCATATAAAAATCTTACATAATTTTGAGATTCTATTATGCATCTAACTGCTTTATCTTTTATATCACTACTTTCTTTGTTTATCTTAGATAATTCTTCTTTTTGATTATCATTTAATTCAACTTTTTCGCCATTTTTATTTATTAGATTTTTAGATATTTTAATTTCATTATATAAAAGATCAATTGGTTGGGAAACCATGTTAATTATATATCTTTTTTCATCTTCAGTAGATAAATTGCCAAAATCAAAAACATAATTTAATAATGAATGTGGTAAAGGATTGACATTATAAACTAAATTTCTAACATTTTGATTTTTTACTAGTCCAACATTTGCAACTAATTTTTTTTTATCTACTCTTCTATATGGATTGCAAGCAGCTATAAATACTACATTAGGTTTTATTTTTTTTCCAAAAATAGTATGTTTACACATCATTTCACTTATTAATCCCATTGAATTACAAGTATTTATTTCATCTAAAAATACCCATCTTTTTTCCTTCAATTCCTTATCTAAATTTATAATTTTTTTTTCTTCTTCTTTTTCTGGCTCCTTTGGAAGTAATTCAGGTTGTTTATCTGGGTCATAAAAGTATGGATTAAACCCATCTTCTCCTTCCCTAGCTTTTATTAATTCTTCTTCTAAATAAATTGCATTTTTTTCTTTTTCTACTTCTTCATCATAGCCTTCTATAAACTTATTTTCCACCATAAATTGGAAAATATCATCATCATTAATACCTGCATGAATATTTAATATTTTCATTTCATTCATCTTTAGTTCTGAAATTATTCTAATTAAACTTGTTTTTCCACAGCCTGTTTCACCCATCATTATTACGGGAATATTTGCCCTAATTCTATGTAGAATTAAAATCATTTTAACAAAATTATCCCCTGTGAAAACATAAGAACCAACAACATCAATTAATTTCTTATATATTTTTTCAACTGGCCTTCTTTCATCAAATAGCTTTTTAAAATCATTACTTTTTTTATCTAAATTTGGATTTTCTTCAATAATTTTATTTTCTATTTCTAACTTTTCTTCCTCTTTTAGATCTGCATAGATCTTAAAATCAGTATCAATTTCATTTTTTAAATCTAAAACTTTTTTAATTTCAGTTAAATATTCAATTCTTCCTAATGTTTTATAATCTATTAAAGGTTTATTTGGCTGGCCTGGCATATTCATTGAATTATAAAGTGAATATAATTTCTGATATTCTTTAGTACTTTTGTCCATAGTACAAATAATAGTCATTGATTGCCCATCATCATTTAAAAATATTAAACTTGGATTTATTTTATCATAAGAAATTATGTCTTTATTATCAGTTAGCATATTAATAGCTTTTTCGTCAGAATTACCCTCTTGCAAAGAGATATTGATTTCTTGACTATTTAATAATTTTCCATAAGCACCTTTAGTGAAATATGCTGTGATACTTATAAAAGCTTTTACACAATCAATTCTTACTGATAAATTTCTTTCTTTTCCATTTTCTTTCATTGTTTGTACATCAAAATAAATATTTTTAGTAAAATATTTTAATTGATGTGCCAATACACTAATAAATGAACAAATTTGATAGTAAGTTGGCGTTCCTTCTTTAAAATGATTTTTTATTAATTCTTCACATGTTTTTTGAGGAATAACTTCTGCTTTATATCCAACTTCATTGAAACTTATTCCAGGAATTATTATATTATTTTGACTAACGAAATTTTCATTTTCATCTAATTTTTTTAAATAATTACAAACAACTTGGATATCTGAATCTAATTCTTCGGAAATTATTAATGGAGCTAATTTGTTTTTTTCTAATTTAATTTTATTATTAAATAAAGTTAAAATTTTATATTCTTTAAAAAAATCAACAAATCCAAAAGGAATTTCAATATAGATATCAACATTATCATTTAAATAAAAAAGATTTTCACTTTCTTTATAGCATTTATTGATTAAAAAGTAAAAAAGAAATTCTTTCATTAAATTTTTTTTTTTTGTTTCCATTATATCTATATGAATTGCAGTTTCTTTTTCTTTTTCAAATTCAATCTTTAATAATCTTTTTATAATTTCTTCTCTTGTAAATTCTCCTCCTATAGGCATATATACATATGCTTTTTTATTTTCTAATATTTCATTTTTAATTCTTGTTGACTTTCCAACACCTGAAGCATCAGAATAATAAATTTTAATATTTTTATTGTTAATTGAAACTTTGGCATTATTAAAATCTTTAGATTTTAAAATTTTTCCGCCTAATTCTCTTATTTGTTCATAAATTTCAGATTCTTTTGAATTAAAGATGAAATTTAAGCAAGATTTCATTTTATCTTTGTTTTGTATATAAAAAATGTTAAGTATTTCAATAATTTTATTTTTAATTTCCAAAGATAAATACTCAACATTTATTATTGTGAAGAATACATAATAATTGCAAAAAATTGCTCTAAATAAAAAAGCAATTATTTCCTCTATTGTTGTGTCATCATTGCATAATAAAGTAGTATGAGCTGTAGATAAATTTCCAGTTAATAGATTATACCATTCAATAATTTCCTTTTCCATATCATCTACTTTAACATAATAAAGATGAAGTCCTTCATATCCGGGTTTTTTAATTTTATTGCTTTCATAAATATCTTCTATTTTTAAATTATTTTCAGTTAAAACATAATTTAAAAACAATTCACAATTATTTAACATATCTTGGAAGACATTATAATCATCATCTCTTATATATGTAAAATCTGGAATTTTTTGAAGTTTGTTGTTTGTAAAATATTTTAAAAAATTATCAATATTTCCCAATCTTAATCTTATATATTTTATTAAATGATTAAATTGTCTTCCATAAATAAAACGAATTACTTCTTTATTAATATAACCATTAAATTGAGATTTAATCAAATTATCTAATTCTTCTCTAATAACTAAACTTATTTCTCTGATGGAATATTTATCTTTTAATTCACTTTTATTTTTTTCTTTTAATAAAGTTCTAATTTCCTTCGGTTTATCTATTTCAATATAGACATCTTCTTTAAACATAAAAATTTTTAGATAAAAATCAACGGGGTAACCCTTATTAATCAACTCTTCTATATCTTCTCTTAGAATTTCTATTTGATTAATAATATTATTGTAATGTTTTATTATTAATTGTAAATCATTTTCACTTTCTGTTGATTCTGCCTTTTGAAGCATTGATCTATCTCTTAAATCCAAAATTTCTTCAAAAGATATATTTTTATCATAATCAAATCCATAAGAAACAAAACAATCAATATTTTTTTGTGTATTTTTTATTTCAAATTTTGATGCAGTATAAATTTCTTTGATTTTCTGCTTTGTAAATTGAGACCTATCCACATTTTGAGAATACAAATCTTTGATAGCAGTGAAATTATCTGAACTATTTTGAAAGTATGCCTCAATGCTTTTATATTTATCAATTTTGACTAAATCATGGATTGATTGGATGAATTGTTTGTCTTTAAGAGTTGATTTTTTCTCAATTAATTCTTGTATAAATTCACTACATTTCATTAATAGCTGAATATCTCCAGCTTTTAAAAAAGAATTATCATTTTCATTCACAAATTCTGTTAAATTTCTTATATCTTCTTCTGTTTTTTCTAATAAAAATTCCAACAAACTACTTTTATTATGTAAGATTCTTAAAATTTTTAAAGATTCATGTTGTAGTTTTATATTTATATCTAATTCTGATAAAATATTTGAAACTTGTAATAATTCAGTTAAGCTTGATTCAGTATTTATACTTGAATTAATTTGTTTTAATTTTTCAGTGTATTCTGTTTGAATTACATTTAATTTTTCTAAAAAAAATAATATATCAGAAATAGAAAATAATATGAATTCTCTTTGTGAAAGTAGCAATAAATTTTTTTCAATATTAGTCGTATCTTTTCCTTCTTCACCAAAATGTTTTTTTATGATCTTCATTTCTTTTTTGATTTCTTTTTCATCTTTTATATTTTCTAATATTATATTAAATGTCTCTTTAGAAATCTCATTTAGATTGCTTTCATCTAAAATATCTCTAAGTTCTTCAAAATTTTTTATTGATTCATCAAGTAAAAATTTATCTGTTTCTTTTGGATTTTCCTTTTCATAATGCTTATATAAATTTGAAAAAAATAAAGACTGATTAAGTTGGCTGCATTTCTTGGCATTTTCTAAATGCTCTTTGTATTTGGAATTATATTCAGTTAAATATTGTTCATAATCAAAAATTTTACATTTCATTAATTTTTCATTAAATGAAGAAATCAATTTATTTATTTTTTTATCTTTCCTAAAAAATTTATTTATATATTTTTCTATTACTTCTGTGTTTTCTTTCAATTCTATAAAATTTTCAATAATCTCCAGTTTCTTTAATATTTGAATGGCTTTATTAAAGTCATTAAAGCATATAATTTTTAATTTTTCTTCTAAATTATCCTTTATTTTATTTAATTCAAGTGCCTCATTATAGTCAAAATTAAGGCTTTGATATTTATTCAAAATTTCATTCACCAAAGAAATAGTTGAATGATAATAAATAGTATTTTTTAATTTATTCTTTGTGATTTCATCAAAAAATAAATTATCTACTAATAAAGTTAAAAATTTAAAATTAGGAGTAATGGAAGGTTTTTTAAAATCACCTTCTTTAATGACTTTTTGTGCAATATTTTTATTATTGAAATATGATAATAAAGCTTCATTATTATTTTTCAATTGATTTAATAAATTTATAGTATCTTCCATATTAGAATCTACTTTATCTGAACTTAAGAAATTAATAGAATATTTTATAAATTCCTTATTAGTATCACCATAGTAAGTTATAATCCATAAATAAAAACGTTTTATTATTTCCTTTCTTATTCCTTTTGAATTTAATTGATTTAAAAAGTCTTCATATTTAAAATTATTATTGACATAAATCATTATAATATTCATAATAATTTCATTAAATTTTTGTGAATTTTCAATATTTTCTTCTTTTTCTATAATTTTCCATAAACATTTAATTATAACCTCTAATAAATTCTTATCAATTTTTGTTTTTGCATTTGAAGGAAATAAATTAAATACTAAAATAAAATCATCAATTTTATCTATTTTTAATATTATTTTTTCAATCAAATTTGGGTATATTTTTTGAAATATTTCTTTTAAACCAGATGCTCTAAATTGTTTAAAAAATTCCTCAGTAGCTTCATTAAGAAATATTCCATCAGCTATAAATAAGCATTTATTACTAATAAAATTGGTATTATTTTTTGAGTAATTAATTATAAATTTAAGAACACCTTCATTTTGTAATAGCTTCTCTTTTATCAGTTTTGAACCTAAGTTTAATATTTCATTATTGATATAATTTATTATATCATATACGTAATTAGCTTGTATTACGCAATCTTTTATTTTATAAATAGCATCAATGTTTTTGTCTTGAACATAAAATCCAACATATTTTTTCCAAATTTCTTTATCAAAGTCTATTAAAAAAATATTTTTATATTGTCCAAATTTAATTATTAAATTAAATAGTTTAATAATTTTATCAATATCATCTTTCTTTGAAATTTCTGTATTGTATAAAAATATATTTATTTTGCTTAAAAGCTTTATTTCCTTAATTTTTTGAAAAATAATTTCTAATTTATCTATCAACTTTTTAACTTTATTATCTAAATATAATTGCAAATCTTTTGTTGAATTAAAAGTAGGTATTTTTTCTAAATTAAATTCTTTCATTAAATTTGGAAAATATTTTATATTATCTAATATTAAATCTTTCATTTGCTTTGCTCGAATTTTTATTTTATTTATATCATTTTGGTCTTTACAATCTTTAATTAATTTTTCAGGATTAATTAATTCTTTTATATATGCTATTTCATAATGATAGAAATATAAAAGAATGATTAAATAATAATTATCTAAACAGTTTTTAATATTATTATTATTTGAATTTTCTTTAAGCATATTATTAATATAGTTTAGATTTTTTAAATTAGTTTTAAATAACATTGAAAATTTCTTGGGCTCTATTTTTTCCTCAAAAGAACATTTTTCAATCTTAAAATTTCTTAGTAATGTAGAGATTTTTTTAAATCTAATTATTTCTTTAAAAATAGTTAAATATAATGCAAAACTAACTTCTTTTTTTTCTAATAATATGATATTTAAAGTATCAGTAATAAGACTATCTTTTTGGTTTCCAGGCTCAATTTTTTTTGAATATTTCTTGTCTAAATATGTGATAAAAATATTAAATTGCTCAGATTTTTTAATTCTTATGTAATTGTATTCCTTTTTATTATTATATCCGAAACTTATAACCTTAGAAAACATACTGGCATCTTCATTAATTTTGAAATCATAAATAAAATTATCTCTTTCAGTCTTAAATTTGATTTCTTCAGAAGTAAATAATATTTGTTCATTTTTATTTAAGAATATTAGACAAAACTTATTATTTCCCGATTTAATTCCATTTAAAATTTCTATAGAATATAAATTAGATTTTTTTTTATCTACTTCAAAAGAATCCAATTTTTTTATTTTTTTCAAATATTTTATTTTTTCGATATCTTTAATTTCAATTTTATCAATTTGCTTTTGTTCAACAAAAATAAAGAAGATTTGCTTGTTATTATTGGACATTTAATTAAATCTAATTTTTCATATATTTTTAAAAGAAATGAAAAATAGTTAACTTTTTCATTTATATTGACAAAAAGTTAAATTTTTTATGGTCGAAAATTTCATATTTAAATACAATAATGACCAAAAAAAGATTGAAGATTCAATCTTTGATTTTGAAGAATTGCAAAATAAATTTATAGAAGTTTTTGAACTAAGTAATGACATAAAATCGGAAGTTCAATTTATTTTGAATGGAAATGAAATTATGAAAGATGATGATTTGTTAGAAATTATTAAGACAGATGATATTATTGAAGTAAGAAATATAAAAGATGAAAAATTAATAATAAAGGATGAAGAAAAAGAAAAAGAATCAGAAAATATAGGAAAAAAAGAGAGTAAAAATGAGGGAAATAATTTATCAATTGATTTAAAAGAAGATCAAACAAAAAATATTAATGATATTTTATCTGAAAAGTTAGAAGAAAATAACCTAAAAATTGAAAAAATTATTTTTGAAAAAAACGAAGAAAAACTTGAAAATTTAAAAAAAGAATTATTCGAATTAATTGATGAAAAAATTAAGAGCACTTTTATTCAAAATGAAATAAATAAAAAAATCTTAGATATAGATAATAAAATTAGTCAATTAAATCAAGATTACATAGATTTTAAATCTGTTAAAATTAAATATTTTAATAAATTTATTGAATTATTGGATAATAAGACAAGACCCCAAGATTCTACTAGAAAAGAAGAGAATGATTCATCTCTAAAAAAAGAAGATAAACTTAAAGACTTAGTTAAAAAATTAAAGAAAGAGAAAGATGATTTAAAAGCGCAACTAGAAAATTTTTCTTCTAAAATAGAAAATAATACTAAAGATTTGAAACTATTAGAGAAAATTAAGGAAGAAAATAAAAATCTTTTATCTAAAATACAAAAATTGGAAAAAGAAAAAAAAGATTTAAATGAAAAAATACAGATTTTAGAAAATGGATTAAATGAAAAATCTGAGAAAAAGGAGTTAAAGTCTTCTTCTTCTTTAACAACAAAACAAAAGAAATATAAATGTAAATTAACTTCCGATAAAAATTGTATTACTTTTGGATTTGAAAAAGTGAAGGACGAAGGAATAATTGAATTTAATTTAGCTGTAAAAAATATGGCAGATGAATTACCAAAGAATTGCGAATTCCAATTAATGAATGATATAAAAGGACTAACTCTTGAAGAGTGTAAAATAAAAAATAATATAAAGACATCAGAAGTAATTCAAATTAAATTGAAAGTTGACTTAGATACTATTACTTTTAATGATGAAATTAGTGTTAAACTTAAGTTATTAGATGATAAAAAGAAAGATATTGAAGGCGGTAAATGTAAAGTAAATATTAAAATCGAAAAGGAAGAAATAGAAGAAAAAGAGGAGCAAAAAGAAGAAGAAAAAGAAGAAGAAAAAGAAGAAGAAAAAGAAGAAATAAAAGAAAAGGAGTATGAAGTGTCATCTAATAATTCTATAATTTTAGATGACAATGATTATCAAGAACTTTTTGAATATACAGAAGAAATTTTAAGTATTCAGAGTGCAGGAGAAGATATAACTTCATTCAAAAATAAAGTTATATCTTTCTTAGAAGATAAAAAAGATAAATACTCTCAAATAAAAGAAAAAACTGAATATTTAGAAGTTTTAAAAGAAGATTTATTGGAGCTATTTCAAATATAAATAAATCATAATAAAATAAGAGTATTTACATTAATTATAAAACTTATGATTCTAATTATTTTTTTTACTTTTAATATTTACTATTTATTTAGGAAAAAGTTTAATTAATTATAATATTGGGATTAGGCCCAATCTCAAATCCCTATATTATCATTAATATAAATAAAAATTATTTTTTAATTAAAATAATAATTTATATCTAAAATATTTATTTATT
>AUXO013707550.1_pt1 | contig 10098 bp, 7 predicted proteins | sample 768731 | NCBI WGS metagenome assembly AUXO01 (sample SAMN02715735, study PRJNA202380) | gut metagenome | biome: sheep rumen | host: Ovis aries | place: New Zealand: Palmerston North | reverse complement strand
CTTTATGATTATAAGTCAATCCTTGCAGAATTATCCCTTAAGAGAACGATAATTCTTTCGGATTTTATAAAGAAGGATCCATTTTTTAATGAAAAGGAACAGATACCTTTTGAAACAAGGGATATTCCTCCATTTAATAATAGTGTTGATGAGCTTGTTAAAGATCTGAACAGATGGAGATCTCTGGATAAGAAAGTGATAATAGTATCACCTTCAAAGACCAGAGGTAATAGATTTGTTGAGAATTTAATAAGGGAAGATATTCCGGCATTTTTCTCAGTAAGTCAGACGAGACAGCTTAAAAATCGTGAAGTTATGATAACTACAGGAAGTCTTGAAGAAGGATATGAGATCCTTGATGAGGGACTTATAGTTATCAGTGAAAGTGAGATCTTCACAACTAATAAAGATAAGAAGAAAAAGAAGATACCAAAATACAGTGGCCAGAGTATAGCGGATTTAGATGAGATAAATGTAGGAGACTATGTTGTCCACGAAAGACATGGGATTGGTATATATCGTGGTATTGAGAAAGTTGAAACTGAAGGCAGATTAAAGGACTATATAACTATTGATTATGCAAATAATGGTAAGCTCTTTATTCCTGTTGATCAGCTTTCTATGATAGGAAAATTCTCAAGTAAAAATGCAGCGAAACCAAGACTTAATAAGCTTGGAGGCGGTGATTGGGAAAAGACAAGAACGAGAGTTAAAAGTCATGTGGATGATATAGCTGAGGAACTTATTAATCTCTATGCTGCCCGTCGCATGAAGAAAGGTCATGTTTATTCAGAGGACACAGTCTGGCAGACAGAGTTTGAAGAACTCTTTCCTTATGATGAGACTGATGACCAGTTAAGAGCTATAGAAGAAACAAAGAAGGATATGGAATCAGATAAGATCATGGACAGGCTTATCTGTGGCGATGTAGGATTTGGAAAGACAGAAGTGGCAATACGTGCTGCATTTAAAGCGGTTCAGGATAATATGCAGGTTGCATATCTTGTGCCTACCACCCTTCTATGTCAGCAGCATTTTGAAAATTTCCTTCAGAGAATGAGAAATTATCCGGTAAATGTCAGAATGCTTTCCCGTTTCTGTACTCCTAAAGAGATTAAGGAGACTTTAGAAGGCCTTGAAGATGGAACTGTTGATATTGTTATAGGAACTCACAGACTTCTTTCAAAAGATGTAAAGTATAAAAGACTTGGACTTCTTATAATAGATGAGGAACAGCGTTTTGGTGTTAAGCATAAGGAGAAGATTAAGGAATTAAAGAACAATGTGGATGTTCTTACTCTTACTGCCACACCTATACCAAGAACTCTCCATATGAGCCTGGTGGGTATCAGAGATATGAGTCTTTTAGAAGAGGCTCCGGTTGAGAGACGTCCTATCCAGACCTATGTTATGGAATATGATAAGGAAATAGTTAAAGAAGCTGTAAAACGTGAGATTGCCCGTGGTGGACAGGTTTATTATGTTTATAATCGTGTTGACGATATTGACATGATAACAAATGAGCTCCGTTCATTTCTTCCTGATGTTAATATTGAATTTGCTCATGGAAAGATGCATGAAAGAGAACTCGAATCCATAATGCATTCATTTATAAATAAAGAAATAGATGTTCTGGTTTCAACAACTATAATAGAGACCGGACTTGATATAAGAAATGCCAATACCATTATTATTCATAATGCAGAGAATTTTGGACTTTCACAGCTGTATCAGCTTCGTGGACGTGTGGGAAGATCTGACAGAAGTGCGTATGCATTCTTAATGTATAGAAAAGATAAGATGATAAAGGAAGTGGCAGAGAAGAGACTTAAGGCCATCAGAGAGTTTACAGATCTTGGCTCAGGTTATAAAATATCTCTGAAAGACTTAGAGATAAGAGGGGCAGGAAATGTCTTAGGAAGCACTCAGTCTGGACATATGGAAGAGATTGGATATGATCTCTATGTAAAGATGCTGAATAATGCTATCAGGTCAAAGATGGGTGAAAAGGTTGAGGAAGAATTTGAAACGGGAGTAGACCTGCCGGTGGATGCCTTTATTCAGGATGATTATGTTAAAAATGAATTCCTGAAGTTAGAAATATATAAGAGGATTTCTAAGATCGAAGATGAAGAAGATGCAGATCTTATCATTGAAGAATTAAAGGATAGATTCGGTGAACTCCCAAAGACTCTTACAAGACTTATAAATGTTTCACTAATCAGAGCCAAGGCTCATAAAGTCAATATGACTGATATAAAATATATAGATGATGAAGTCCGTTTCCTTATTAAGAATGGAACTGAGATAAAGACAGACAGGATACCAAAATTCCTTAAGAAATATAAAGGAAAGATGCGACTTATCATAGCAAAACAGTCTGGTTTTGCTCTTCGAATGTCGAAGCTTATACAGGATGAAATGCTTGAAAATATAAGTATGGCAATCGATGATATCTATGACACCCTTATGGTGGGAAATAAGGATATAGAAGTATCAGAGGAAAAAGAGACAAAAGATCCTGAAGAGACAAAAGTAATGTCTAGGGCGGAGCAGATAAGAGCGAAAGCAAGAGAGAAAAATAAAGAAGGCAGAAGTAAGAAATGAAAAAAATATCAAGGAAAGATAGAAAAAAGTCATTTAAGTTAATTCCGCTTATGCTGGTGATCTTACTCGTGGTATCACAGCTTTTATGTGGTTGTGGAAGCGAAGGATTATTAAATGATTCAGATTCAGTGCTTACATTTAATAAAAAAAGCATATCAATTGGTGAAGTCTATATGTATTCAAAAGCTGTTATAGAGGAATACGAGGAAACGTATGGCAGTGATATATGGAGTATGAAGATTAATTCGGATACAGATGCCATTGATATGGAAGAACTTACCAGAAGAGATATCATTGATAATATCGTAAAGGTTAAGGTTCTATGCATTCAATCAAAGAATATAGGGGTAAGCCTTACGAAGGAAGAAGAGCAGCAAGCTGAATATGAGGCTTCTGAATTCTGGAAAAATCTTACGGATGATCAGAAGGAGTCAATGAGTCTTACTAAGGAAATAGTTAGTACGGTTATCCGTGAAAATGCACTGGCTAGAAAAACTTATGATAAGGTAGTCAGTGATGCCGCTATTGAGATAAGCGATGAGGAAGCAAGAGAGACTGTCATCTATGACATGTTTTTCGACTGCTATACTTTAGACTCTAACGGGGACGTGGTTCCTTTAAGTGATGAGAATAAAGAGGTCATGAGAAAAAAGGCTGTTCAGGCCTATGATACACTTATCAGTCCTGTGGATAGTTCTGGAGAAAAGAATATAGAAGCACTTTCAAATTATTACGGCCTTAAATACTCACAGTATTACACTCTTACGCCACAGGAAATGGAAGAGAAGTATGGTCCTAAGATCAGTACCATGATCTATACTTTGGATGACGATAGTTACAGCCTTGTTACTGAATCGGAGTATGGTTATCATATCTTTTATGTAAAAGCTTTAACAGATAGAAAAGCTACTGATGAAAGAAAGGCAGAACTTAAAGAGAAAAAGCAAAGAGAATATTTTGATGCGCTTTATAAGAACTGGCTTAGAAGCATCGATGATGGATATGACTATGACGTATCAGTAAATAAAAAACTTTTTGAAGAAATCAAATTCTAATAGAAACGCCTGAACTAAAGTTTAGTTCAGGCGTTTTTCATTGAGGTTATTACTTACCCCAGTTTTTTCTTATTATCTTATGGGTTGAATTCTTAGGGAATTCTTCTTCTCTTAGTCTGATCTCTGTCATATGCTTATAGGCTGGACGTGGATGATTGATCTTCTTGATTAGCTTATCAAAGTATGTGGCATTTCCAATGAAACCTTCCTCAGGGAAGATCTCAACAACAATCTTTCCGTTATCTTCATAAACAAGACATTCATTTACTCCTGGATCAAGCTGTACATCAGCTTCGAGTTCTTCAGGAGAAATATTTTCACCTGTATTAAGAATGATAAGATTCTTCTTACGGCCTGTAAGATGGATGAAACCTTCATCATCAACATATCCTAAGTCGCCTGAATGATACCAGCCGTCTTCTGTGATAGCTTCTGCTGTTATCTCAGGGTCTTTATAATAACCTTTCATTAAGAATGGTCCACGGATAAGAAGCTCTTCGTCTTCAGCTTTCTTAAATTCAGCTTCAGGAATTCCGAGTCCTACTGTGCCATCTTTATGGTGTAAGTTTCTGTTAACAGATACAACAGGTGAACATTCTGTCATACCATAACCATTTAAGATCTCGATACCCCAGCTTCTGAATTCTTTTACATAGAAAGGATCAAGGGCTGCGCCGCCGCAGATGATATACTTAAGGTTCTTTCCAAATGGAGTAAGGACTGATGCGAAGAATTTCTCACGCATATCAAGACCGGTCTTAAGCATCTGATCACTGAGGGCCATAGCCGCTTTTAATTTGGCTGTAGACTTCTGCTTATCAGCTGCACGCCAGATCTGCTTATGGAAAGCTTCAACAAAGAGTGGTACAAGGAACATTGTATGAGGCTTCTCTGTAACAAGAGCCTTTGATACAGTTCTGAGATTCTTATTTATAAATGTTTCCTGACCATAGTAATAAACCATGAATACGCCTACGATAAGACCGAATGCATGATGGAAAGGAAGAACAGCTATTGTATTTCCTTCAAGGCAAAAGTTCTTTACTGTAAGAGTAAGTTCACTTCCGATATTTGAGTTTGTAAGTACGGCGCCCTTACTCTGGCCGCTGGTACCTGATGTGAAGATTATAACTGAATCATTTTCAGGCTTTAACTCAGCACTGAAATAATCCTTATTGCCTTTATTTATAAGTTCCTGTCCTTCAGCAATAAGAGTAGGAAGTTCACTCATTAAATATACAGAGCTCTGTTCCATATCTTTAACGAGATCCTTCTTTGCATCATCTATTATAATGGCGTCTACGTCGGCTTTCTTTATTATTCTCATTACTTCGGCAGCTGAAAGGTCCTTGTCGATAGGAACTACTACATTACCGCCATTTGTTACTGAAAGAAAAGAAATGATCCATTTGTATGAGTTGTCTCCCAGTACTGCGATATGATACTGTTTTTCAGTAGGTTTATAACCTTGTGAATAAAGCCAGGTTCCCAGGCAGTTTACTTCTTTAGCAACCTGTGAGAATGATTTTTTTACCTTTGTATCTGAATCATTGTTATAAGAAAAAGCAATTGAGTCAGGGGTAAGTTCTTCACGCATAGCTACTAAATCTTTGAAATCTTTTACCGGCTGAAGTAAATCATATAAATCGTATTTTTTGTTTTTGATCTTCATTCAATAACTCCCTTAAATTCCCTTTATTATCTAATATAAATATTTATAGTTTTTCAACGTTTTCTATTATAGCAAATAAAATTACAAAAATCATTATTTGTTGTATAATCAAATTATTATATAAAATGGGGAATGAATTTTTATTAACTGGAATTAAAAGTGAGAAGGAGGATGAAAAAAGTGGAAAATAAAGAAAATGAAGATAATAAAGATAATAAGTCAGTTCTAAAACTGATAGGTTTAGTGGGGGCACTGTTTTTGGTGCTAATGTTTGTTGTTATCTGGAATGTGGTGGATGAGAAAAAAAGAAAAGAAGAAAGTCTTGACACAACAGAGATTGCATCAGATGGTGATCTTAAAGAAATAAAATCCGAAAAGAAAAATGAAAAACATAAATATACTGTGGATGAGATTGAATCTCAGATAAAACCTGCAGGAGATCTTATTGTTGAGGAATATCATTATAAGGATGCCGGGGTCTATGAAGACTATAAGACATTTTTTGGATCCAGAATTCCATTTACTACTGATAAGCAGGTATTTACCTATAAGGGGACTGCAAAGGTGGGATATGATTTTGAAAAGATAGAATATGAGATCGATAATGAAAATAAGGAAATAATAATTAAGCTTCCGGAATTAGAGATTCTTTCAAATGAGATAGATCATTCTTCTTTTCAGATAGTTGATTCTAAGGATTCCATTTTTAATTCTCAGGACTTTAGTGATTTCAATGCTCTTGAGGATGAATTGCTGAGACAGAAGAATTCTGAAGTGCTGGCAGATGAAAATCTCAGGGCAGAGGCAGAAAGAAAAGCAAATGAGATAATAATATCATTTTTAAAACAGAATCCTGATCTTAGTGAATACAATATGGAAATTAAGATGATCACAGGGAAATAGATAGCATTGGAGGATAGAAAATGAAAATAGAAAGTCAAAAGAAATTACTTATAATTGCAGCACTTTTTCTTGTAGCGCTTATATCATTTCTGGGTTTGGGAAGACATTTTTCAAATCCGGATACATTTAAGGCAAGTACAAAGACTCTTGATGAAAAGAAATTAAATGTCATGTCTTTATCTGCGGCTACTACAGCGGCATCGGTGGCCATCACTGTGATCCCGGGAGATACAGCAACTCCAATAGCAGAAAAGCTGGCGGATTTCAGCGGTTATTTCATACTGATATTTTGCGTTATATATGCTGAGAAATTCCTTCTTGCAGTGGGAGGAGCTCTTGCATTTAAGATAATGATCCCAATAGGATGTCTGATACTTATCATTGGATTATTATTTCCGAATGTTAAGGAGACATGTAATGGTCTTGCAAAAAAGATCATAGTTTTTGGAGGTTTTATATTCTTTCTTGTACCAACCAGTGTGTGGCTTTCTAACACGGTTGAAGCTTCTTACAGGGCTTCTATTGAAAATACGGTAAAAGAGGCTACAAACAGCGCTCACGAGGTCACAGAGGTGGCTGAGGATGAGGATGCGTCAGCCTGGGAAAAATTTATAAGTACTGTTTCAGGTGGAATTGATGGACTTATGGATAAGTTTAAATCTGTAATGAATAGAATGGCTGATGCCATTGCGGTTTATCTTGTAACAACATTTTTGATACCTGTACTGGTGGTGGTATTTTTCGTATGGGTAATAAAGATGATATTTGGAGTTAATTTTAAGATTCCGACAATAAAGGGAAGTAATGTGATAAAGAAGGTTAAGAATGAGAAAGTTTAAAAATGTGATAATAACCGGGCCTACCGGGGCTATTGGTATGGCTCTTATAGATTGCCTTACATCAAATGGCATCAATGTAACGGCTGTTGTAAATCCTGCTTCAAAAAGGATAGACAGGATCAAGAAAAATGATAAAGTCAGCATTATAAAGTGCGATTTAAAAGATATTGAGAGACTTCCGGAATTAATAAATGAGGCAAGAAGAGAGGGACATAACATTACAGATACCTATGATGTGTTCTATCATTTTGCGTGGATGAATACCTTTGGCCAGGGGAGAGATGATATTTCTTCCCAGATGGATAATGTGAAATATGCAATGCTTGCAATGGATACCGCCAAGGCTTTAGGGGTTAAGCTTTTTATCGGAGCGGGATCTCAGGCTGAATATGGAAGATGTAAAGATGCCTTAAGATCAGATACTCCAACGTTCCCTGAAAATGGATATGGTATCGCAAAACTTGCTGCAGGACAGTTCGGAAAGATAAGAGCAAGGCAATTAGGTATGGAATTTATCTGGACCAGGATCCTTAGTATATATGGACCTTTCGATGGAGATAAGACTCTGGTGCAGAGTATGATATCTAAATTAAAAGCTGGAGAAGTACCGGAGACCACAAAGGGAGAACAGATCTGGGACTTCCTTTATTCTAAAGATGCAGCAAATGCTTTTTATCTTATTGCAAAAAATGGTAAGAATGAAAAGACCTATGTTATAGGTTCAGGCATAGGTAGACCCCTTAGAGAATATATTGAAGATATAAGAGATGTAGTATGCCCAGAAGCGGATATTAATTTTGGGGCAATACCTTATTCTGAAAAACAGGTAATGCATCTCCTGGCGGATATAAGTGAATTAAAAGAAGAAACAGGCTTTATTCCCCAGACAGATTTTAAAGAGGGGATAAAAAGCCTGCTTCATAATGATCATTAATTAGTCTTCCCAAGGACGGATGCGGTATTTAACGCCAAGATCATCACAGATCTTCTGGCATTTTTCCTCATCCTCATGGGAGATGGTTGTGGCAACTGTTGTAAATGTAACAGATGGAACGTATTTTGCTGCTTCTTTAGCAAAATCCAGCATTGCCTGAAATGAATCAGGACCGAACTTAGGACGTACTATCTCATAATATTTCTTTGAATCAGGAGTATTAAGAGATATGGAAATGGAATCAATAAGACCTTTAAAATCCGGGCAGATATTACGACCATTAACTAAGTTACCAAGACCATTGGTGTTGATCCTGATAGGGAGGTCATATTCTTTTTTTATAAATTCAGCAACCTTTAAAAGAGTGTCTAAAGCTTCTGTTGGTTCTCCGAAACCGCAGAAGACAACCTCTTTAAATTCAGACATATCCTTTTTCTTAAAGGCATCAACTACTTCTTCAAAAGAAGGTTCGTGATCAAGCCAAAGGGAATCAGATTCACCAACTCTATCCATTGTCTGTCTTAAACAGAAAGTACATGCACAGGGACATTTGTTAGTGAGATTAACATAGAGGCCGTTATGAACCTTATAGAGTATTTCTTCTTTTCTTTCCATATTTTTCTTTATCTTTCCTTTCAACCATATTATTTATTATATGGTTTTAATCTGTCGATAACTTCTTCAAATGCAACTCCGTCAGTATTTGGTATTCCCATTTCAATTGACTTTTCAATACAAAGTTTTACAAAACGTGAAGCACGTTTTACTGACTGGATAAATGGTACATGGTTTACCGCGTCAGCTGCGATGATGGCAGAGAAGACATCTCCGGTACCATTTCTTTCTGTGCCAATTTTTGCCTGTCTGGTAAAAAGAATCTCATCAGTGGAAGATGGATCATAAACAGCATTGGCAACAAATTCGCCTTGAGATATTCCGGTAATTACAATTTTTCCAGGACCGAGACGGGTGAGTTTATCCATAAGGACTTTAATCTCTTTTTTGGTCCATTTGCCTTCATGATAAGGAATGTCACATAAGAAGCAGGCCTCAGTAAGGTTTGGAGTGATTATTTCAGCATGACCTATAAGGCGCTTCATGGCTCTGGACATTTCCGGTGTATAGTTAGGATAAAGGTGACCATGATCTCCCATAACCGGATCGATTATTATTATAGGTGCACCATTATCAAATTCTTTTATGAAATCAGAAATCATCTCAATCTGCTGAGCTGATCCAAGAAATCCTGAAGTTATAGCGGAAAAGCGAAGGTCGATCTTTTTCCATTCAGCAGTATATTCTTTAAAATGTTTCGTATAATCATCTATGAAAAAACTTTTAAAACCTGTCTGATTGCTGAGGATGGCTGTTGGAACAGCACAGCACTGGATGTGAAGCTTTGAAATGATGGGGAGCTGAACTGCCACAGAGCATCTTCCAAAACCGGTAACATCATTTATTACGGCAATCTTTTTTTGACGGTTATGATCTATATATTCATTGGACTGATTCATATTATCTAACCTCTTGTAAGTAAAAAACTTAATACAGTTTTATATCTTCAGTAACATCTTCTATTCTGAATGTTGTAAGAACATTCTGATCGAGGTTTGGATTCATTACAATTCTTGAAGCCTGACGTTCGATACATCTTTCAAAATAATTTCTTACTGTTCTTGCATTACCAAAGGTATCATCGTTGTCCTTATTGAAATAAAGATTTTCAAGATATCTGGTAACATATTCATCAGCATCACTATTTAAAACAAAGTCATGTTCCTGACAGAAATGATTGAATATCAGTTTAAGTTCAGCAGGATTATAATCAGTAAATTCAATGAATTTGCTGAAACGGGATTTAAGTCCCGGATTAGATTCAACAAAGGTCTTCATAGGCTCTGTATAACCGGCAGCAATAACTATTAAGTCACTTCTGTCGTCTTCCATACGTTTAAGCAGAGTATCTATTGCTTCAGGACCAAAGTCTTCATTGGTGGAAGCGTTGGTTAAAGAATAAGCTTCATCTATAAAGAGCACTCCACCTATGGCGGTGTTGATTATCTCTGTAGTCTTCTCTGCGGTTCCGCC
>AUXO015815728.1_pt1 | contig 10099 bp, 8 predicted proteins | sample 768731 | NCBI WGS metagenome assembly AUXO01 (sample SAMN02715735, study PRJNA202380) | gut metagenome | biome: sheep rumen | host: Ovis aries | place: New Zealand: Palmerston North | reverse complement strand
CCATAATACTCCCCATAAATTCCGCAAAAAGCAAAAATACCTAAAAATGCCATTAGAAATATTGCAATAAACTGCGTTTTATTGATTTTAATATCTCTTAGCATCTTTTTAGATAATGACATGATTATCTATAAGTTAAAAATAAGATTTAAATTTTAAGAAAAAATGAAAAATTAGTAAGAGTCAATCAACTCTTGAAATAGATTTACAGTTTCATCAACACTCATTTCGGCGCTTTCACTCACCTCTTCAAGATTAGCTTCCCAAAGGGAGATTTTTCCCATAGGAGTAACCAAAAACTTGAATTTATAATTATTTTTGACAAGATCTGTTTTTAAAAGTGGGTATTCATTCAACAGGTCCATGTATTTTGAATCTCTTGTAACTTCAACCATGATATCACCTTTAATTATTAGTTGAAATTAGCTATTTTTAAAGATTTTGTCACTTGATGAGTAGTAATTGGAGGGATTGAACCCCTATTCATTATCCTTCAAGGATTCAACCATATCCAATTTTTTAATCTTGCCTGAAAACATGAGGTTAACAAGGACAGAGACCACATAAGTTATTAAAAATGTTATAACCAATGTTTTGATTGACAAATTGGCTTTCAGGTAAAATGAATCGCCCATTGTTCCCCAAAGATACTGCAATGTTTCACGACCCAATGGAACACCAATCAAAAATCCTATTGTTGTAAACCAAAGGTTTTGTGTGAGCAATAGCTTTCTTAACTGTTTGGATTTGAAACCCAATACCTTCAATGTTGCAAATTCTCTTTTTACTTCTGTAAATGACAACAATCCCAGATTGTACAACACAATAACTGAAAGCAATGCTGCAAAACCTGCCAGCAAATAAATTGCAGTCATTGATGACTCCATCATATCATCCCAACTGTCAGTCAGAGAATCCATTGAAAATATTGTCTTTACACCAGTGAAGTTATCATCAACCTCTTTTGAGGAAATAACACTAGTTACAGTGTAGTTTAACCCCAAATCATCCAACTTCTCTTTTGTGATAACAATTCCCTGTGATGTAGGATCTGAATGAAGACTTGTGACTTTTGTTTTTACCCATTTATCAGAGTCCATTATGTGCCATTTAATTGTATCTCCAACATTTACACCCAAAAGCTCTGCCATTTTTTTGGAAAGTGAAATCTCATCATCACCGATTTCTATAGGATTTTTATCGTCATCAGTAGGAGTGTACAAATCATTATCGTCAAGAACCGTTACAACACCCGATTTTTTAACATCTCCTGCCTTGATTTCAATAGCCGATTCCATCAGTCTTTCGCCATCAACATCAACAACAATATTGTCAATTTGTGAAGCTGTCGCATTGTCCTCAAGAACCAGTTTTGAGGAATAATGGTTAATGTCTGTGTAAGACCATTCCTTCATCTCATCGAAACCATCCATACAACCGAATGATGCAACTATAATCAATGTGCATGCAAGAACTCCGAAAATACTCATCAATGCTCTGAATTTATTCCTTTTCGCATCACGATAATTCCATCTTACATTAAATGAAAATCTCCTCCAGATTCCAAGCTTTTCCAAAAACCCTGAAGTTGATATCTTTGGAACTTTTGGCTTTATTGCACTTGACGGAGATTCATTGACTATATTTCTGCAAGCAAAATATGAAACCAATGCCGCAAGCACAACCATTGCAACTGTCACTATTATAAAACTATTGTCAAAACCAACCATCCAGTTAGGAATTGAATATAATGATTTCATTTCATCAAACATTATTGGAGGAAGTGTTAAAGAACCTAAAATGAAGCCTAAAATACTACCTGCCAGAACCATCCAGAAACCATAAGAAATATAATGGAACATTATTGCTCTATTCTTAAATCCCAATGCCTTTAAAACACCAATTTGTGTTCTTTGAGCATTAATTATTCTTGTCATGGTGGTCAATAAGGTCAACATTGCAATGACGATGAATATTACCGGAATCACATCTGTCATCATTTTGTGCTGCTCGGTTTCATCCTGAAATTCAGCAAAGCTTGGATGCTGGGACCTTGGCATGAAAGAGGAATAATCCCTATCCAAATCATTATCCAGCTGCTTTTCATAACTTGCTGAATCGCCTGCATACTTAACAAGCAAAACATTGTATGGAACTTCACTCATTGGAAATGCTTTATGGGACAGGTAAGCAAAACCCATCTTGTCATAGTCCGGTATCATTGATGAATCGGAAGTTTGATATAAATGCTCAGGAGAATATCCAAGTCCCTTAATTTCTTTTTCGATTTCAATTCCATTGAATTCGAAAGTGATATTGTCTCCAATTGTCAGGTTTTTAGCTTCGGCAAATCTTATGTCAAGCCATACGCCATCCCCATCAGAAAGATTGAAATCCTCACCCTTGACCAAATAGAATTTAGAAATATCATCATCTTCCAAAAAGTGCAGTGTAATGTCCGGATCGTTTTTGAAATCAGCTATCGAATTTACAACCAGCTGACGTTCAGAGTCCTTTGTAAGGCTTAAATCATTTACCTTATCAACAAAATCACTGTCCAAATTTGATGTGTAAATCCAACCGTCAGCAAGATTTGTTTCACCATAATATGCATCTGCAGTTTGTTCAAATCCGAATGACTCCGCACCGAATCCCACAAATACATAAACGCCTAAAAAAGCCATTAAAAAGATTGAAATGAATTGTATTTTATGATTTTTAATGTCTCTCAACATCTTTTTTGCAAGCATCTATTCCACCCCCTTAAGTGATTCGACCATGTCAAGTTTCTTGATTTTTCTTGAAAACATCAGGTTCACAAGTATTGAAAGCGCAAATGTTATAACTAAAGTCAATATGAAATTTGTAAGAGATATTGAAGGGAGAATGTAAAATGAATCCCCAGATGACTGCCACATTATGTCCAGTATGAAATATCCCACAGGAAGACCCAACAGGAATCCGATTGCTGTAAACCATAAGTTCTGGGTCAATAATAATTTTCTTAGCGCACCTGTTTTGAAACCTAAAACTTTTAAAGTTGCAATTTCCCTTTCGATTTCTGTAAATGACAGCAATCCCAAATTATACAATACGACAATAGCCAATAAACATGCAAAGAATATTAGAATGTATATTAAAAGCCACATTGATTCTGTCAGCTCATCCCAGCTTGATGTCATGTCAGACATGGAATTGGATGCCTTGATTCCATCATATTCATTATCAACATGATCTGCAGTCACGATGCTTGTTGCAGTGTAATTCAAGTCTAAATCTTCCAGCTTATCCGCAGACATTATCAGTCCCTGTGAAATTGGATCTGCATGGATTTTATCTATTTTTGTTTTAACCCATTTGTCTGAGCCCATAATGTGCCATTTGACAGTGTCTCCAACACTAACGCCAAGCATATCAGCCATCTTTTGTGAAATTGAAACCTCATCATCTGCAATATCCACCTTGTTCCAGTCATAGTCTGTCGGTGTTATTAAACCAGTGTCGTTTAAAACCAGAAGCGAACCTGACTTTTTAGCCGAATCAGATTCTATTTCAATGGCTGATTCCATTATCTTGTCACCATTTACCTCATCTGCAATATTATTTACATCAGATATGCTTGTATCCTCATCAATTACCAGTTTTGAGTCATAATGATTAATCTGGTTATATTCCCATTCCTTCAAATCATTCATTCCATCATACATTCCGAATGCACATACCAAAAGTGCAGAACAACCGATAACACCCACAATTGTCATCAGTGCCCGGAACTTGTTTCTTTTCGCATCACGATAATTCCAGCGAACATTGAATGACAAACGTTTCCAGATGGATGATTTCTCAATGAATCCTGAAGTTGAAACCTTAGGAAGTTTCGGTCGGATTGTATCAGCTGGCTTTTCATCTGAAATGTTTTTAACTGCATAATATGAAACCGCAAGGGACATCAGAATCATGAGAATTGCCACATATACAAAATTCATGCTCCATGCAGGATTCCAAGAAGGCAATTTATATGTTGCACTCATTGACGGATAAAACAGCTGAGGCAAGGTCATAGGACCCAAAATCAGCCCTAAAATCGAACCTGCCAAAACAAGCCAGAAACCGTATGAGACATAATGCAGTATAATTGAGTGATTCTTAAATCCACTGGCTTTCAGGATACCGATTTGTGTTCTTTGGTGTGCAATAATCCTAGTCATTGTTGTCAGTAAAATCAGCATTGCAATCAATATGAATACAACAGGGAAAATGTCTCCCATCATCCTGTGCTGATCCATTTCATCTGCAAACTGGCTTACGCTGGTGTGTTCTGACCTTTCAACAAATGAATTGTAATAACCGTCCATATGATAATCAAGAAGGTCATTATAGTTTTCAGGTGTTCCTTCAAATTTGACATTCAACACATTATACGGGACAGTGTCTGTTGGAAATGCCTTGTATGAAAGGTATGCAAAACCTATCTTATTGAAATCAGGTATTATTGATGAGGAAGATGCGTGATAAACATATTCCGGAGAGTATCCCAGACCCCTGATTTTCTTCTCTAAAGTATAACCCTCAAACTCAAATTTAATTTTGTCCCCAACTTTTAGGCCTTTTGCATCAGCAAAGCTTTTATCAAGCCAAACCCCCTCCTTATCATTGATATCGAGCTTTTCGCCTTCAAGAAGGTAGAATTTTGATATAGTATTATTTTCCACAAAGTGCAGTGTAACATCAGGATCATTGTCAAAATCAGCAACCGAATCCACAACCACCTGCCTTTCCATCTGAGTTGTTGCCCCCAGACAGTCAACCTGATATAAGAATAAATCGTTAATATATGCAGAATAAATCCAACCGTCAGCCAGATTAGTGTCTTCATAAAAGTTATCACTGTTTACTTCAAGGCCGACTGATTCGCCGCCGACACCTGCAAACACGAACACTCCTAAAAATGCCATTAGAAAAATAGATATGAATTGAGCTTTGTGCTTGCGGATGTCTCTCAACATCTTTTTGAAAAGCATTTGCTCACCAGTCTAAATCGTTGACCTTCTTTGGATTTTCATTCACGACAATGCTTTCGATTTGACCGTTTTTGATTCTTATTACCTTATCTGCGGCTTCGGCAAGTATTGCATTGTGAGTTACAATCACTACTGTGGTATTTTTGTTGTTGCTCATCTCCTGAAGCAAGTTTAAAATTAGAACTCCTGTTTTTGAATCAAGAGCACCAGTCGGCTCATCACACAAAAGCATTGTTGGCTGTTTAGCGACAGCTCTAGCTATTGACACCCTTTGCTGTTCTCCACCAGACAGCTGTGCAGGGAATTGATTTGCATGGTCTTTTAAGCCCACTGAGTCAAGAACACCCAATCCGTTTATATTTACATCCACAATATCCTTCATCAACTCAACGTTTTCAATTGCAGTCAGGTTTGGAATCAGGTTGTAAAACTGAAAAATGAAACCGACATTTTTTGCTCGATATTCAGTTAGCTGGTTGTCATTGAAATTTTCAACATTTTGCCCATTTACAATAATCTGACCTGAAGTAACTGAATCAAGACCTCCCAGCAGGTTCAAAAGTGTTGATTTACCCGCTCCGGATGGTCCTAAAATTACAACGAATTCTCCTTCATCTATTGTGAAATTAACGTTGTCCATAGCTTTTAAAATGTGGTCTCCAGACTTGTATTCCTTGTTAACATTTTTAAATTCTATGATTGTACTCATCAATATTCCTTCTTTAATTAGTTGTATATACTTTTGTTTAATTAAGTATATAAATTTAGGTATACCTAAAATTGATTTGATAATGAAAAATTTATGCAATAATGAAATATTGCAATTACTTAGTAAAATTGCTTTAAACATGAAAAATTAGCTTTAAAAATAAATTAAATAAAATTTAAATAGTTTAAAAATAAAATAAAATCTATGAACTCTAAAAACAATAAAACAACCAAAACTATTGTAGAAAATAATGATGTGAACACAAACAACAAAGAAGCATTTTCATATTCAATCTACAATAAAGGCAACTTTGAAAAATTTAAAAAATTAACAGAAGATTCAACTGCAAAATCAATTGACATAACCGATTTACCAGAAGAATTAAGTGATGAAACCTGTGAATTCATTGATATTTTTCGACGAAAAACGGTTAATGAAAAAAATGAATGGAATTTTTACATTGACTATGATAAAAATGAAATAATCCATTGTTTTCAGGGTAGTTCTAACCAATCAATTGGTTGGATTAATATTAATGAAATGAAAGATAGAAATATACTGAGCATCCATAATCATCCCAAGAATACCTACTCCGCACCATCTGCAGCCAATTTTGAAATATTAGAATTCGAATTTGAAAATTATGAAATAATATGTTCTCAAGAAGAATTTTGGATTTTAAAAGCAAAAGGAATATATGAAATACGTGAAAAGATTCAAAAAGACATAGCTATGCTATTTGAATCCATCAAAAATTCCAAATTAAAAAATAAAAATAATAAATATTCAGAAATTGTCATAACATATATTAATAATTTAAATCAAGAAATATCCATAAGAAAAAAGGAATATCGATAACATGAACAAAAATATTAATGAATGGAAATTATCAGTGAGAGATGGGGGAGACAGATTCCTTAATGATGATTATTCCAAAGAATTAATTGAAAAAGAAAATGAAAGAATGAAAAAAAAACTTATAAAAGATTTTGAAAATATGGGATTGCCTGAAGAGCTAAAAAAGAAGTATCCAGAAATTTTTGAATGAAAACACATTATTTTAAATTAAATTAAAAAATTAATTATGTGAAAATGAGCATCACTAATGGAAATTTGATTCTATGTTGGAAAATTTCAGAAAGAGATAATAATTCATCTCTTAAACAAAAAAACACCAAAATAATAAGTCCTGATGTGACATTGAAAAAGATAAACAGGAAATAATAGCAAGGCATGAAAGATTAGGACTAGATGAAAGTTTTAAGCATGAACTTTATCCAGAATTGTTCAATGATTGAACTTCAATTCAAACAACGATTTTTAATTAATTATTCCTAAAAAACTTTAAATAAACAACAATAGAAAATAATATTACTGTTACAACTACTGCAACCACCCAATTTACAAATCCATAGAGTAACGCTCCAATAAAAAGTATTGCAAAGAAAATCAATGTTGTGACATTGCTTGAATGATAGATATCATTTATCTGGACAATATTCTTGTTATCAAGCTTGGCTCCGCAATTGCTGCACCTGCTTTCCTGAGGACTTAAAATCTTGTTGCATTTCGGACATCTCTGAACTGACATGATTACAGATTTATCATAAGAAATATATATAATTTTTAGCCATACCTAAAAAAATAGAAAAATTTGTCCGAATGTGTTAAAACAAAAGGACAATAATTACTTAAATTTCCCATTCACCGCTCAACTTTTGCAAATCAACCATTCTTTTAAATAATCCATCTTGCGCAATTAAATCAACAGGTGAGCCCTGTTCAGCAATTTTACCCTCATCCAAAACAATGATTTTATCAGCATTTGCAATAGTTCTCATTCTGTGAGCGATAATGATGACTGTCTTATTTTTAATCAGAGTGGACAATGCCCTTTGGATTTTAGTTTCATTTTCAACATCCAAAAAGGAGGTAGCTTCATCTAAAAGAATAACGTTTGCATCCTTGAGCAGTGCCCGTGCAATTGATATTCTCTGCCTTTGACCGCCTGAAAGTAATTCCCCATTTTCACCGATGACAGTATTGTATCCATCAGGAAGCTTTTTGACAAACTCATCGCATTCAGCAAGTTTTGCAGCTTCGATAACCTCTTCATCAGATGCATCTTTTTTTCCAACACGAATGTTGTCCAGAATTGTGTTGTTAAATAATATCACATCCTGAAAGACAATGGAGAAGTTTTCAAGAAGCTTTTCAGAATCCAACTCTGATAAGTCCTGTCCGCCCAGACACACTTTTCCTGAAACCGGATCCCAGAATCTTGCAGCAAGCTTTGATACTGTTGACTTTCCTCCACCTGAAGGTCCAACAAGGGCAGTCACTTCGCCTTGATTGGCTGTAAAACTTATATCAGTTAAAACATCCTTCAAATCATCATAGTTGAAATTTACATCCTTGAATTCTATATCATAGCTTTCAAGATTATATTCTTTCAATCCTTCTGGAATTACCTGTGATTCTATTTCCTTGCTTCGTTCGATTTTGATATCCATCATAAGTATTTCTGCTAAAAATGTCAAACCGTTTTCAACCGGAGCATAGATTGATGCAGAGGCAATCAGAAATATTAAAAGGTTATAAATTGATACCTGTCCGTTCATAATCAGATATGACCCAAGCAAAATTACTGAAACGATTCCCAACTTTAAAACCACTGTGCCGGTAATCACACCTGCAGATGCCATCAGTTCAGATTTTATTCTTGATTTTTCAACATTACGGGTAAGGTCTGATAATTTTGATAGATATTCCTGCTCATGATTGTATGACTTTAAATCCCTTATCGATTCAATGCATTCCTGCATGGAATCTCCGCAGTCAAGTAAATCATCCATAACGATTTTTGAACCTTTTTGAACCATGTTTCTTGAGACATACATTATTGCGAATGCCACTGGCACAACCCATAGGAGTGCAATGGCCAGTCTCCAGTCAAAAATCAGAAGTCCGATTGCTACAAGAATCACTGACAGTATTGAACCTAGCAATTGAGGGATTGCATGAGAGAACACATGCTCCAAATCTGTGCAGTCATTCATTATTGTTGAAGTCAAATCCGCAAGGTCTCTTTTTTCGAAAAATGACAACGGCAGTTTTCTCAGGTTTTCACCAAGATTGATTCTTCTGTTTTCACTTTCAACATATGTTGTATTGTAAACAAAATGATATTGTTTCCATGAAAATGCAAATATTATTCCTAAAATTATCAGAATGGCAACTACAAACATTCCAAGATTTGCATCAACAATTTCACCACCCATTAAAGGTCCAATCCAGATATATAGAAGCAATGCGTATAATCCTACCGGAAACATGAATGAAATGTTTTGAAGTGCAGTGTAGACTATTCCCTTAATCAGATTATCGGAACCGTCCTTTGTAAGTCCGAATCTTTCAGTGAAATACTCTGAAAACATTATATCACCTCGCTTTTTACTTTCCATTGAATTGACTTGTTAAATTCATCCCACATCCTTGAGTATAAACCATCATTATCAACCAAGTCATCATGACAGCCTTTCTCAACAATACGGCCGTTTTCCACGACAAATATATTGTCAACGTTTTTAACTGTGGAAAGTCTATGTGCAATCATTATGACTGTTTTTTCCTTGGTAATCTCTGAGATTGCTTTTTGGATTAGATATTCGTTTTCAGGATCTGCCAGTGCAGTTGCCTCATCTAAAATGATGATTGGTGCATCCTTAAGTATTGCCCTTGCAAGCGCTATTCTTTGCTGCTGGCCTCCTGAAAGGTATGTTCCTTCACTGCTTATTACTGTATCAATGCCCTGGGGCAATTCATCGATAATGTCATCACATTGTGCAAGGCTCAATGCTTTTAAAACCTCGCTTCTTGTGGCTCCCTTTCTTCCTATTGCGACATTGTTGTAAATTGAATCTTTGAATAGCTTGGTATTCTGGAAAACAAATGAAATGTTTTCCATCAGCTCTTTTGATGAAATGTCCCGTACATCAATACCTCCAATCCTAATTGATCCTGATTTCACATCCCAGAATCTTGGAATCAATGATGCTATAGTGGTTTTGCCCCCTCCTGATGGTCCGACCAATGCAACGGAATCATTTTCATTAATCTTAAGATTAATATCGTTTAGGATGTGCTCTTCTGATTCTGTTTCATCGTAATCAAATATCACGCCTTCAAACTCTATTGAATGATTTTTTGGTTTTTGAGGATTAGTAGCTTCAACCAATGGTTTTTCATTAAGGATTTCTTCAATGCTTTCAAGTGCATATCCTGCCAGCATCCAATCCTGTGATACTGACATGACCTTATTCATCATTACTGCACATATCGGTGTGAAAATCACATAGAACAGGAAATC
>AUXO011417543.1_pt1 | contig 10100 bp, 7 predicted proteins | sample 768731 | NCBI WGS metagenome assembly AUXO01 (sample SAMN02715735, study PRJNA202380) | gut metagenome | biome: sheep rumen | host: Ovis aries | place: New Zealand: Palmerston North | reverse complement strand
GCCGCATTATATTTCCGCTTCATTCCGTTGTAGCTGGAATAGACCATCGGCGTGTAGCCCGCTGCCTTGATCTTCTCACAGAATGCCTTCGCGATCTTGTTATAGGAAGCCTTGTCCGGATTGACCAGTGCAAGACGGCCGCCCGGCGTCATTTCCGAATCAAAGACGACCGGCAGGTCGAGTTTCCGACCACCCAGCAGTTCCAGTACATAGTCCGCCTCTGTTTCGGCCTCCTTGACCGTGATGGCCTGCGAGAAATAATAGACTCCCATAGGCAGTCCGGCTTTCTTGACACCTTTCAGATTAGTCTCGTAATTCTCATCCTTCGTCAGGTTCAGCGAACCGGGCTTGGAAGTCGCTTTCACCGTATCCGTGTTCAGCCGGGAATAGCCGATCCGGAGGATCGTGAAATCAATGCCGTCGGCCTTTACCTTCTCCCAGTTCACAATCTTGTTATGCCGGGAGATATCAATACCGTGCAGGATATCACAGTCCTTGAACCGGTCGGAATGCGTATATTTGATGCCCGTATATTTGTCTGCATTCTTGTCCGTAAAATACCCGTCCGAAGAAACGCTTCCCGTGGTGCCGGCATTTCCGGCAGCTGCGGTGCTCTTCGTCTGATAATATCTTTTCACATAATCCGGATCGTCCAGATCTTCCTTCGTGGCTGCCTGCACATTCGCGGAAGCCGCAAAAGCCGCGCATAACGCAAGCGCTGCAATCAGATTTCTGTAAAAACGCAATGATCTCCTGAAGGTCATTTTATTCATCCTCTCCTGGTGCCGGCTGATTATTCGGCGATTTCAAATGTTTCATTTTTGTTACAGACATATTGCATTCTACGATATTCGCTTTATTTTGTCAACGTGAGCCAGAGGGACAGGCCCGCCGGTCCGACTGCCGCTACAAAGCCATCGACTGCTTTGACCGGAACTCCAGCGGTGTACACCCCATTTCCTTGCGGAAGCAGGAAATAAAATAGCTGCTGCTTTCGAAACCGCAGTGATAGGCGATCTCTGCGATCCCCAGATTTGTGCAGGTCAGGAGCTTGGAAGACTGCCGCAGGCGGTATTTTTTCAGATACGTGATCGGCGTACCGGCGGACGTCCGTTTGAACAGCCGGCAGCATTCGCTCCTGCTCAGCTTTACGGATTCGGCAATATCCTCCAGGCTCAGATGCTCCATATAATGATTGTGTATATACTGTTTCAGCTGGCGGAGCCGAAGTCTGTCCGAGAAGGAAGTGATCGCCGCCTCCTCTGCCTGCATACGATTATTTGCTACAATGATATGCCACATCCGCAGCAGCAGATATTTCATCATCAGTTCATAGCCATACTCATGATTATTTTCTGTTTCTCCCATTTCCGCAAGCAGCTTCAACACTTCCTTATGCCATTCCTCATCCTTCAACGCAAACGATTGCATTTCCGGACTGTTGATTATCGGCTCTACATAATCCTTGCAGATCGCGCTGTCACGGCTTCCGTAGATCATCTCCGGTGCAAAGTCCACACAGATATAGGTGCTGGCCTCGTCATCCGAATCCACCACCTCATGCAGCACGCCGCTGTTGATAAACAGCCCCTCGCCCTGCTTCAGATCATACCGTCCGGCCGGCGTTTCAAATACAGCATTTCCGTACGTGATCAGAACAATCTGTATTTCATGATGCCAGTGCTTCACATGCTGACAGCCCTCCGCACAGACGATCTGCCGGTCCATGGAAATGGGAAAGTCTCTTGTGCCATGCTGGGTAAGCTCCTGCAGTGTATCATCGACAAATATCGGTCTGAATTTCATAACCCCTCACTCTCATGCAGATTCCGATTTTACGATGGTGCATTCGGAAGCATAAAAAAGAATTGTATAGATTGACATTGAAATATCAATCTGTACAATTCTAGCTTACCGATAATTATTCTGCCTGTCAAGGAACTATGTGGTCACGCGAGCTCCGGAAGTCCTGTCTGAGGCGAAGGATAAAACGTCACCAGTGGCTCCGCTTTTCCGCAGTCGGACAGTGCTCCGGCAATGGCTTCCTCCAGGCTGGTCTCCGGTTGAAAGAACATATCAGAGAGTTCATTGTCCGCTGTATTCGGACAGACAACGCGGATCTTCACGCCTTTTCGGAATATCTTCGAAAGCAGAAGAACATGATCCATCTGAATCTCATAATGATCTGTTGTCCAATGTATAGCCTCCGCGATCGTGCTGCCGCTCCGGAATGCCCGCAGCATATCCGGGGAATTCACGCCCTCTCTGCAACCGCAGTACAGTACTACCTGAATATCCTGATCCAGCACTTCAGTGAGTGCGATCAGCGCTTTTACGCTTTGATAAAAATCGATATCCAGCGGCTGTCCGGGCTTTGTCACGATCACATCCGGCTTTTTCAGCTTTACGATCAGTTTCTCCCTGACATAATTTACGGCAGCTTCATGGCTTGCCTCCAGATCTCCCGCAAAGACTGCTGCCAGCTTCAGATCACGGTTCAGCACACAATTCACGCCGAAATCGATCCCGAATTTTCTGGCCGCTTCCACCATATCCTGATGCACCGGATTTCCGGCAAGCTTCCCGTTCGCGGCATTCGGATGAAGAATCATCTCCGGTCTGTGATTGATATGAATCGTCTCCTCCGAAGAGATCCCCGGCAGCACAGATTTTCTGCCCCCGGAAAAGCCGGCAAATTCGTGCGGTTCGACCTTTCCAATCTGAATATGAATGTCACACTCGTAAGCTCTCCTGTTGACCAGCACGGGAGTTCCGAATGATGTGCGGCCAAGATCGACCAGTGCATTCTTATTGTAAGGCTCGTGATTCTCCGCCTTCACTTTTCCGTACAGATCGCCCAGTGCCGTTCTGATCTCCTCCTCTGTAGCATTCCGGTGAACGCCGATCGCAACCACGCATAGAATATTCTCCGGACGGATGCCGCCCTCTGCAAGCTCCTCCACCACATATTTCAGCATTTTTGCAGTCGGCACTGCTCTGGTAGCGTCCGAGATCAGGACACAGGCTGTCTCTGCCTGCTTCTGTCTGACGATCTCCGGCAATGTCAGTCCGCATACCGGTTCCCGGACAGCCCGTCTGATCGCTGCTTCCTCTTTCATTTCAGGAATCTGTGCTGTCTGTACAAGATTCGCCCGCACATTTTCCGGAAGCGGAATGCGGACATTCATTTCTGTATCTGCATATATAAAATGATCATTCCTGCGTTCAAGTGTTACCATAAATCCTCTCCTCGCATTTTCCGACAATCGTATTCGGAAGCATTCGGGCAGACTTTTTTCAAAAAGGGCGGACCGCACATGCGGTCCGCGAAAAAGATCATCAGATGATAAACTGTTTATGCCTGTGCAGGGCTTTCCCACAGAAGAAGCTTCTGGCCGATGCCCTTCTCAACTGCTGTCTGATACAGATCATAGCCTAAGCCGACATCGAATACAGCCATACCGCAGGCGATGAAGGCAATGATCTGATCATCGTTCTTCCGGCCTTCCTGCTCACCGAGGATAATCTTGCCGATGGCCAGAGAATCATCAAGTGCGGGCTTCTTGCCGGCATCGATCAGGCGATAGATCGGTCCGCCGATCACTCCATTGTAATATCCTTCCTTGTCGCCGGAAGCAATGGCTTCTTCAACATAAGCATGGTGGAGACCGATGTGATCGAATACGATATCCATATCCGCCCACAGGCTCTCCGCGCACTGCATGGGACCGGTCGCAAGAATCGTGGTGCCGGGCTGTACCCACTCCTTCTCAATATAGACCGCTGCCAGACGGGACGCTGCTACGGAAATGACTTCCCCGGCACGGACAGCCTCTTCCAGACTTGCTGCTGCGACTGCTTCCACGCCATGCTGTTCCTTCATTCTGTCAGCAAACTTCTGTGCCACTTCCGGGAAGTAATCGTTGCAGACGATTTTCTTTAAATTCGGCATTTCGGTAATGATGTTTTCCACACAGGAAGTCTGGATCGCACCGCAGCCGATCAGGGTAAGCACTTCGGCATTCTTTCTCGCAAGATATTTGGTGGCAACCGCGGGAATCGCACCTGTTCTGCCCGCCGACAGCAGGTTGGCGCTCATGATGCAGAGCGGTTCGCCGGTATCCTTATCATTCAGTGTGACTGTCAGCACGGAACGGGGAAGTCCATGCTTCTTATTTTCCGCATTGGAGCCGTACCATTTCAGTCCGCATACATTAAAACGGCCGCCGAGATAAGCCGGCATGGCGACAAAACGTCTGTCAGGGCCTGCTATAGGCATATTCGGGAAAGGTGATTCTTTCGGGAATACAATCGGCATTCCGTGGCTGTTTCCGTTACTGCCGCCCATCAGGTAATCACCTTTCGCGAGAAGCTTGAACACTTCTTCCGCATTGGCGATGTTCTTTCTGTAGTCAAGTACACCGCACTCGATGGTATCAGGCTCAGATAAAAACAAAAACTCTGTTCTCTTTCCCATTATGTTTCCTCCTTAATAATACCGGCATAACAGAATGCCGGAATTGTATATATCTTCAATGATGATAGTCAGGCTACATAAGTGAGCCTGCAGGACTTACAGCGTGAATTCCTGGCCGCCTGTCAGATCCTCTTCCGGTTTTTCAATTGCCGCATGCGCTCCCTTTCCTGTTATATCCGCCAGGAAATTACGGAGTTCAAAGAATGCGACCGGGATAAAGGATACCGGAATGGCTGCATAGGCATAGGAATAAGGGATACGGAGAGCCGGTGTAAGCTTGCTCGTGCCGGCAGCAGCATATTTAAATCCGACATAGATCACGACCAGACAGACCAGGAAGGTCAGAAGCTGTGTGATCTTGTCCAGAATGTTTTCGACTTTTTTCGGCATGTGCTCCTTGAATACAACGATCGCAACATGCTCCCGGCGTACTGCAAGCACGCCTACACTCAGCATGGAAAACCATACCAGCATGATCTTTAAGATTTCCTCTGACCATGTCAGAGAGTTATTGAGCACATAACGGAAAAATATATGTGCTACCAGAATAACCACCATAGTGAACAACAGAACAGTGAGTACTGCCTTCATTACGGTAAAAACGATTTTGATGATCTTATCCAGTGCATTTACCATGACTTTTCCTCTTTCTGTCCGCAGACCCGGAGGATCTCCGGATCTGCGGATTTTTTCAGATGTTTGATTATCACCGGTGCCGGGCAGATCCGGCCGACGGTTTATTCATCATGCAGACGGTAAGATTAATAATTTGCGATCTCACCGAGGATGGCTTCGACATTCGCAAGATATTCGTCAACCTTCTCCTGTCCTATATCGCCGCTAACAAGCTTTACGACGGCGGGCTGTGCGGCAGCCTTCATCTCTTCACGGGCTTCCGGCGTTACCTCGTTGATTTTCATTCCCTGTCCCTCAAGATACTCAAGGATCAGATCTTCTCTTTCATGGTTGCAGAAACGGCTGTACTCCATACCGTAAATCGCGCCGGCCTGTACCACAGACTGATACTCGGCGGGAAGGGAGTTAAAGAAATCAAGATTGCAGACCAGCGGCATGGCGTCGTAGATCTGGTTCGTCAGCGACAAATACTGCTGTACTTCATAGAGCTTCTTATCGGTAACATTGGCAATGGGGTTTTCCTGTGCATCAGCGACCTTCTGCTGAAGTGCCATATAAAGCTCTGAGAAGGGAACCGGTGTAGGGTTCGCGCCCATAGCGGAGAAAGCTTCCATATGGTTATTATTCTGCATGGTACGGATCTTCAGTCCGGAAAGATCAGCCATGGTTTCGATGGCACCCTTGGAGCTGGTCGCCTGTCTGAAACCGTTCTCCATAAAGGCAAGGCCCTTCATGCCGGCGGACTCGAGGGAATCCATAATCTGTGTTCCTACATAGCTGTCAAGCACCATCCACGCTTCCTCATAGGTTCCGAAAACGAACGGGATGTCGAGCAGCTCGAACTCATTGTCAAAGGATACAACAGGTGCGAAAGAAGCGACTGCCATCTCCAGGGTTCCCTGTGCGACCTGATCGAGGGTATCTTCCTCGCCGCCCAGCTGGCCGTTTGCATAGATATCAATCTTTACATGACCGTCTGTATGGGATTCGACATATTTCTTCATCTGCTGCAGTCCCAGCGTTGCGGGATAGGTCTCGGAGTTCTCAAGAGCGACACGGATGGTGTAATCTCCGCCCGCTGCAGCAGGTGCGGCAGCTTCTTCTCCGCCTTCTTCTGCAGGTTCCGCCGCTTCTTCAGCGGCTTCGGTTGCAGCAGGTTTTGCTGCGCTCGATGCGCTTCCGCATGCCGCCACGGTGGCTGCCATGGAAAGTGCAAGGATCAGTGCCAACAACTTTCTCATCTTCATGATCTTTCATTCCTCCGTTTTGATGTATTGATAAATAACTTTATCCGATGATGAATACTTCCGACGGCTGGATTTTTTGCGTCCCTCTCCGTCAGGCTGAAGATCCGGCTGTTAATATCCCAGCATATGCGGGAGCCACAAACCGACTTCCGGAACAAATGTGACCAGCAGAAGGACCCCGAATGTTACGATCAGGAACGGAAACGCTTCCTTGGCGGTATCCTCCACGCGGCAGCCCGCCACCGGGCTTGTTACAAACAGCGTGATGCCAAAAGGCGGTGTTGCAAGACCGACAACAAGGTTGATGCAGAACACCAGACCGATATGCAGCGGTTCAATTCCCATCTGCCAGGCGATCGGCGCGATAATCGGCGCCAGGATAACGGTCGATGCGTAATCATCCATAAACATGCCGCAGATCAGCAGGAAAATATTGACAAGGAGCAGGAATGCCCATGGCGGCAGTACAGAAAGCGGTGCGGCAAGCAGCTCCATAACTCTCTCATTGGCAATGCCCCAGGCCATCGCGGTTCCGGCACCGGCAAGCATCAGAACCAGACCTGACGTGGATGCCGCCTCAATGACCAGATCCGGAATATCCTTCAGTTTTACGCCTTTAGTAATAAAGAAGGCATACAGTCCGCTGTAAACCACGGCAATGCCGGAAGCCTCACTGATGGAGAAGATACCGGAGAAAATGCCGCCGAGGATAATGACCGGAAGCAGAAGGGCGGGAATCGCTTTCAACGTCGCATCCTTTTTCTCCTTCCATGTGGAGGAACCGTAGGAAGGGTATCCTCTCTTGGTCGCAGTATGATGTGCAACGATACACTGGAACAGTGTGATCAGAATTGCCGGGGTGACCGCACCCATGAATATTCCCGTAATGGATGTCTGTCCGACAGCGGATGCATACAGGATCATCAGGACACTTGGCGGCATGATCGGGCCGAGCAGTGACGCGGATGACATAACACCGGCTGCAAAGGAAGAAGAATACCCTTCTTTCTTCATCATGGGAATCAGGAATGCCCCCAGAGAAGCGGCTGCTGCGACAGCCAGTCCGACGATGGATCCCATTAGCAGGGAAGCACAGATCGTGACGATCGCAATGGCGCCTTTCATCTTACCGAACCAGACATTCACAAATCTTACAAGGGAATTCAGAAGACCGCCCCTTAACATGAACTGTCCGGTAAGTACGAAGAACGGAACCGCCAGATAGGAAAAGCTGTTCATTCCACCATACATCTTCGTGGCAAGCTGGATCAGATCAAAGCCTGCAACATAAAGATAAATGACTGTCGTTACGATCAGATTGTATGCAATCGGAAGTCCGATCACCATCAGGAACAGAAAGCATACAATCATAATGATAAGCGCTTGAGACATCGTTCCACCTCTCTCAGAGCATCCGGCGTACTGCCTGGCCCATTTTTTTGCACCAATTTTGTCTGATTAGCACAATTGTTTTTTGCACCTGCATAGTAATTCTTTGCAAACACCTTGTCAATGCAATTCAGACGTCTCTTATTTTTTGCATCAATATTTTGATATTTTAGCGCTAGATTTTTAAATTTTGCATTTATCTTGACTATTCTGCTTTATTGACTTTGCATAATTGCCCCCATATACTTTTTTACATAAGCGCATCCGCCATGGCTGCGCCTGAAGGAGGTAAGATCCGTTATGAAAATCAGGAACCGGGATGTTCTTTTATCCCACGGAGATGTCGAGTCCAGGAAGATCGTTCTGGATATCACCGAAAAGACACTGGAACGTCTTGATGCGAAAGAGCGAATCAAAAGCATCATGCATATGGAAGGCGATATCCTCCATATCGGAACAAAGAGCTGGGATCTTTCTAGGAAAAAGCATGTTTATCTGCTTGGCGCCGGCAAGGCATGCAACCACATGGCCATGGCAGTTGACGAAGTGCTCGGCGACCACCTGACCAGAGGCATTGCGATCGTGAAGATCCATGAAGAGACCGATGTTTTCCGGCATACGGAAGTCTACGTCGGCGGTCATCCGCTTCCGAATGAAGAGGGATACCGCGCCTGTCAGATCATCCTCGATCTTGTCGATCACGCCGGTCCTGACGATCTTTTTATCTGTGTCATCTCCGGCGGCAGTTCAGCTCTCATGAGCTGCCCGATCGAAGGCATCAGCCTGCAGGATGAAATTGATACCACGGATGTCATGCTGAAATCAGGCGCCGGCATTTACGAGATCAATGCGATCCGCAGACATATTTCCGCTATGAACGGTGGAATGCTCGCAAAAAGGATCCGGGAGCGCGGTGCAGAAATGATCGGCTTCGGGATCAGCGATGCAGTCGGAAATCCTGCAACAGGAGATATCGGTATTCCTTACGCAAACTATAAAAGCACACCCATCGGTCCCGACGGCACGACGCTGGATGATGCCAGACGCGTGATCCGCGACTATGATGTTGCCGACCGTCTCCCGAAAACAGTTGTGGATTATCTGATGAACGCCGGTCCGGACAAGGAAACACCCAAAGCATTTCCGGAGAATACCTACTATCTGTTGAATACGCTCCCGGATTCCTGTATCTATGCAAAACAGGTCGCTGAAGAAATGGGCGTTCCCGCCTATATCCTCTCTTCCTTCCTGGAAGGTGAAGCAAAGGAAGTTGGAAAAATGTTCGCCGGAATTGCCCGGGAAGTGCAGACATACGGAAATCCCTTCCCTGCACCCTGCGTACTGCTTTCATCCGGAGAGGCTACGACGCTGATTCCGGACAACAGCGTGATCAAAGGGCATGGCGGACCCGGTCAGGAAGAAACGCTTGGCTTTGCGCTCTCGGCTGTAAAGGCACCCGGCGCCTGCCTGATTTCCATCGACTCGGAGGGAACCGACGGCACTGCAGATGTTGCCGGCGGCATCACCGATTCCACTACGGCAAAGGCACTCGAAGAAGCAGGGATCGAGCTCCATGAAGCGCTGCGCACACATGCTGCGTTCGAAGCACTTGATGCAGTCGGAGACGCGGTGTTTACCGGAAATACAGGCACCAATCTCTGCGATCTGAACATTCTTTACATACCCGCGAAATAACAGCACAAAAGAATATTCTTTCTGTCCCGGTTTTGGGAGGAACTGCACTTGGCGTACCTCCCTCTAGATTTTTGTTGCCTGAACAGAGAGCAAATTACAGGAGGACAATGAGAAATGGGTAAAAAAATCAAATCCGTACATGCGCGCCAGCTGATCGACTGCAAGTGCCGCCCGCTGGTGGAAGTCGATGTGGTTACCGAAGACGGTGCTCTGGGCCGCGGTCAGGCTCCTACCGGAAGCTCTGTGGGAATGTATGAATCCTGCGTATTGAGAGACAACGATCCGAACGAATATCATGGCCTCTCGGTGCACAATGCCGTCAGAAATGTTAATGAGATCATCGCACCCGCCCTGATCGGGCAGGATGTCACAGACCAGAAGCTGCTTGATCAGATCATGATCGACCTGGACGGTACGGAAAACAAGCAGAAGCTTGGTGGAAATGCAATCTATTCCGCTTCCATTGCCTGCCTGCGTGCCGCCGCTGCCTCTGCCGGCATTGAGCTTTATGAGTACTTATCCGGCGGAAATGTGAAAACGGTTTCCATTCCCTCTTTTAACGTCATCAACGGCGGGAATAACAACGGCATCCGTCAGGCCTACAACGAATTCATCGTCATGCCCTACCGTGCTGATGATATCGAGCAGGCGGTCGA
>AUXO010727193.1_pt1 | contig 10102 bp, 23 predicted proteins | sample 768731 | NCBI WGS metagenome assembly AUXO01 (sample SAMN02715735, study PRJNA202380) | gut metagenome | biome: sheep rumen | host: Ovis aries | place: New Zealand: Palmerston North | reverse complement strand
AATGGCGTTGGTAGTACTACGAAAGGTGTTTATGTAGATAGTATGGGATAGGTTCAGCCTATGACCTATTCAGTTACTGCAAATATCAACGCGGGAACTGCTCCTCAATTAGCTTATTATAGTGGTAATAACGCAATTAGTTCAACATCTAATATAAGTTATTATAATAATGTATTACTATCAAATAGTAGAAATGGTAAAAGTGTAGATATTCGAAGAAATGGTTTATTTATTTATGGCGCTGCATATGGAAATCCTCCTTCAGGAGAAACCACTACAGCTTCAACTTTAATTAGTAATACTCCTGGAGTAATCAGATTTAATGATGGTGGACCTTAGATTGTATTTAGTACCAATAGTAATATGAGTATTCCATCAGGCGCGCAAGCTGGAGCATTAATATTTACAGATCATGATTACGCTGGAGGCAATGCTTCTTTCCATTTTGTTACTAATCAAGGTGATGATAATTAGGGTGGTAATTTAGTAGTTACTGCGCCTACTTTTAGAGCAAGAAGAAGATTAACAGTTGGTAGTAATACTGATAATACTTCATATGCAGCTTATATTAATGGATGCACTAATTCCAATTCTTATACTTTAATGGGTGCAGCCTCATCTGGAAATCATTTTATTAATGGCGTTGCAGGTAGAATTTATTTTGGAGGAAATTTCCATATAGATTCTATGGGTACTAATAAGACTTATATAAATTATTATACTAATAATGATGTTTATATAGCTGCAGGATCTTCTAAAGGTAAAGTTGGTATTGGTACAACTACACCGACACAATAGTTAGAAGTTGGTGGTAATGCTAGAGTATCTGGTCATTTAGAGATTGGTAAAAGTGATTTAAAAGCTGATACAGGTTATCAAACAGATAATGTTGGTGTAGATAATTATATTAGTTTTTATGGGACTTATAATGATGGAGCTGGAAGTTTTGTTCATACTTATATTGGCGAACGTGTTTGGGGGCCGAAAGATACTGTCAATGAAGCATCGGAATTATTTATTGCAAAAGGAAATGATCTTGGCGGCGGAGGTACTTCTGGAACAGTAGTAAGTGGATCTGGTCCAGACCGAATTAGATATTCCGCAGCTTCTCATGTATTTTAGACTAATACCGCAGCTACTTCTGGAACATTTTAGGCTGTTGCAGAATCTCCTAATTGGGTTACTAGATTTGAAATTGTTGGAACTAGAGCACGTTCTCATAATCCAATGGAAATAATTTCAGAAGGTAATACTTTAACTATAGGATCTTTAAATGCTTCATATACTCATTTTTAGAATAACACTAATCGACCATTTTATTTTAATAAACCTGTTCATGTAGATAATATTTTATATATTTATAATTCAAATACTTCATTAGAACCTCATTATTTACATCTTGGAGGACCTACAAATTCTACAATGGAAAATGGTTCTACTAATCCTAGAATTACATTTACAGAAGGTGCAGCTACATAGCCAGTAAGTATTATTTATACTGATCAAGATTCTTATAGAGCGCCTGCTGGATTAAAAATAGTTGGTGGTGCTTCTGCACAACCAGCCTGGCTTGAAGTGGAGGGCAGTTTATATTTAGGTTCTCCTACAAGAGATAATACGGGAATTTATTTTAATCCTTATGTAGAATCTACAACTGATTCTAGTGATACAGGATCTATTTATTAGATTAAAGCTGGCGTGGCCGGTGGTACAGAATTAAGAATTAGTCAATTAAATGATGCTGCTGATGTTATTAATTTATGTACTGGTAAATATATTTATTTAAATAGCAAAAGAGCCTTTATAATAAATGATAGCTGGTTAAGAATTAATGAAGATAATGGTTTTGCTAGCGGCGTTTATTTTGGATAGTCCATAGCTAGATCTGATAATTAGTTATAGGTTGGTCCAAGTGGAGATAAATTTTATGCTAATAATAGTGGTAATGGATATTTTAGTAACACTCTTGGTATTCATGGAACTAATACCGGATATAATTTATATGTAAATGGCACTAGTTATTTTAATGGACATAATTATCATTTAGGTGGTAATGGAAGAATTGTTGGACCTCATGGTGTTTATACAGCAACTGCCGCAAGCAGATATAATAATAGTGCATTAGAAATTCGTGAAAATGGATTAGTTGGTAATGCACAATCTGTTATTGGATATGCTCCAACAATAGGATTCCATTGGAGTGGTAGAATAGCTTCTACATTAGCTTTCCATTCAGATGGCCGATTTTATTTTAGAAGATAGAATGGTGTAGATAGAGCAGATATTGATGCTAATTTAATTGGTTATCTTGAAAATCGCTATCAATACGATAGTAGTGAAGATTGGGCTAGTTATCCTTGGCATAAAATTGCTCATTGTGTAATGACTTCTGCATATGGAGATGCAACAATTACTTGGCTTGTTAATAATGGTGTAACAGGTGTTAATAATGGTATTCTTCATGCAAGACTTCGTACTGGTGCTACTGTTGGTGTAGAAGAACAAACTAATTTAGTTTGGGAATACGCTGGAGAAGGTATTAATAAAAATGATTTTGTTTTAAGATGGACTAATGTTTCTGGAACATCTTGTACTGCTGAAGTTTGGTGTAAAATGGTAGGTCGTTGGAGTGGTTATCAGTTTATTGTATTAGACAGATCTAATAGAGGATAGAATGCTTTAACTTAGTTTGGAGAAAATGGTTCTGCTGCTCCTAATAATAATGTATGGATTATGGATAATACAGTATCAGGACATGGATCTGCTAATTATACTGCTGGTACAGATGGAATTTATTCTTCTTTTAATAATATTGTTAGAGATTATAGTAATGGTAATGTTACTAGATTTGGATATGGTACATCTGGTATGACTTCTACTTCTTGGCTTGCGGCTTGGGATGGATATATACTTAGAGCTTTAAGTCCAACTAATAATAATATTGGAGCCTTGACTGCTCATAGACCATTAGGATTCACTAGTGATAGCTAGAGTAGTGCAGGTTGGGGTAACCAAACTGGTACTGGAGTTACTACTTGGAATGATGCTTCTGGAGGAAGTATTGAATTTAGAAAAGATAATCCTTCTTCTGGAAAATTATCAATTAAAGTTGATGGTCGTTTTTACGGTAATGAAGGTAATAAACCAGCTATGCTTATGACTAGTGCTAATGGTTATTGGGGAATGGGTGATCCAGATGGTACTGATACTGTATGGGTTAGAACTACTAATCAAGGTATTATTCCTTATCAAAGTGGAGGAGTTATGGATGGCCATCAGTATTTAGGTACTTCATCTTGGTATTTTGGATAGAGTTATATTACAAGAATGTATACTCATCAAGTAATAGTTCAAGGTACTGTTCCAGGTGGAACTACAAATGCTGGTGAAGATCATCCTCGTATTACTTTTCAAGAAAATACTGGAACTTAGCCTGTTCATTTAATGTATAATGATTGGGATACTTATCGCGCACCAGCAGGTCTAAAGGTAGTAGGAGGTACAGGTGCTACTCCTGCTTGGTTTGAAGTAGAAGGTGATTTATATTGTCGTCATGGAATAGGAGTTTCTGCATCTAGTTCATGGATAGATGGACAAAGATATAATTAGGCAGGATGGAATTTAACTGATGCAACTAACACTGGTAGTTATTGGCCTTGGTTAAGACAAACCAATACTGAATCTTCAAAATGGTTTAGCTTTGGAACTTTAAATACTAGTTTTTATTGGATTGGAAGCTCAATTGATAGAACAGCTAATGGTTATGATCAAGGTATGCGTTTTGATGTTGCAAATGGCTGTTTAGAAGGAATGAGATGGCTTAGAGTTGTTAATGATGCTTCTAATAATAGTGATGATGCAATGGTCTTTTTCCAAAATAAATCTAATAATGATTGGGCTTAGAAAATTTTTCTTGATACTTTTAATTATGGTCTTTATATTCAAAGCACAGGATAGCATTTATTACAAGTTGGTACTAATGATGTATTACATGTAAATGATAATGCTGCAGTTGGAGCAGATCGAGGAAATAGAAGTGTTTCAATAAAAGGACGTTTAGATTTAAATAGAGTTTCTTCTGCTGTATATGGACGAATTAGTTATTATAGTCCTTCTTATTACACTTGGATTTCATATATGTCAAATTCTGCAGCAGGTGCAGCTCCTACAGGAGGATAGCCAAGTACAACTACAGAAGTTACTAGTTGGGCACAAAGAAGTCTTATTGAAAATGGTGCTGGATATGGTTGGATTTGGGAGGCAGCAAGTAATACAGCTCAAACTACAAATACTGTAAAACCTACAGCAAGAATGTCTTTAAGTTCAAATAATGGACGATTAACTATAGAATCTAATGCTTCAAGTTCATCTAATAGAACTGGTGGATTAATAATAAGTTCAGAATTAAATGGAGGCAATGGAAATACTGCTATTGAATTATGGCGTGGTGGTAATGCCTCTTGGCAAATTGCTAATGAAGGTGGTACTTTATTTATTAGAAATAATTGGACTAATGCTAGACAAAATACTTATACTCAAAATGGTTTAATTATGGACTTTAATACAGGAGCTGCTTCATTACCTTATTTAGCTTTAGGGCAAACCGGTAGAAATACAAGTTATAAATTATATGTTAATGGTGTTAGTTATTTTAATGGCAATATGTGGCTTGGTGGTAGTGATGATATGGGAATTTACTATGCTGGTCCTGGAGATGGCAGAGATGGTCGAGTAATTAGATTTACAAGTAGTAATGATGCATATGGTGTTGGTGTCCACATTGGTGGAGGTGGTTATACTTCTATTGGTGGCGGAGAGTCTGTAGATACATTATGGAGTAATTTAGGATATGCTAGTGGTTCAGAAATAACAGTTATTGGATCTGATGGAAATATTTTATTTTATCCAGGACAAAATTCATATGATGCATCAGCATTAATAACTATGAGCCAAGGTAGACTTTGGGCTGGTGTTAATGGTAATACAACTCGTGAAAATCAAGTTGGTGTTCAATCTGGTGCCGGTTAGATATATTTGTATTCACAAGGTCCAGTTGCAAATAATCGAGGATTATATGTGCCTGCTCATGGAACGGGTGCAGCTAAAAGCATATTAGTTGTAAATACTAATAACTATGTTACTGGATATTTTGATACTCTTCAGGCATCTACAATTTTAATATTACCTACTTCAGCTTCTACAACAAATAATTCTATATGGATTGGTTAAAAAATTGCTTTTTTAAAATTTTTATGATATAATAATAATTAAGGGGAATAAAATATTTTATTCCCCTTATTGTTTAAAGAGGTGATTATAAAAAATGTCAGGTTTAGTTTAGCGATATAATGGAAGTAATATTAGTTATACAGATAGTAGATTTACTGGATGGAATGCTGGAACAAAAAAACTTTGTGTAAGAACTAAAGCTGGTAGCACCGCAAGTGATGTAATTAGTTATCCATTAACAACTAATACTAGCGCAAGTCAATATTGTCATTTTGTAGTAAGAGTTAATGGTTCTAATTGTAGATTAGCAACTAGAAGTGAAGGTACTTTTACTTCAAACGCAACAAGAGGAACAACAGTAAGTAGTAAAAGCTCAAGTTATCAATGCATTGGAGCTTCTTCTTAGCAAGGATATACTTATACAAGTACAAATTATGCAGGAGCCTCTTATACACTATCAAATACAGCTAAAGTCGTAACAAGAACTCAAGAAGGTTATAATACTTATGTTTCTTATTATGGTAATGCTACACAAACCTTTTAGATTGGAGTATATGAAAATGGAATTCATAAAACTACTCCTGCTTCTGAATATAGTAGAGGACCAAGTACAACAAGTTATGCTATAAAATCTACTGCATAGAGATCAAGTATTTATACTCATATAAAAAGTTTACTTATTCCTTATGCTTCTGGTTCAATGTTTACGCAATCTCCTTATCCAACAATTTTACAAGTAATTCCATTGGGGACATGTTTTCAAAATAATATGGTTGCTTCTAATAGTGGAAAATTTACAACTAGATCAACAATGGGTCCTGCTGCAGAATTTGGAGGATAGAAAATTACTGTAAATTTTTCAATTACAACAAGTGGATCTGCTTTTAAATAGTTCTTTATAGGAAGTAGATATGATGGTTTTGGAGTAACATATTCACCAACAACGTATTCATCTTTATTATATGCGAATAATTCAAATTATACAACAACTTCAACTTCTAGAAAAAGAACTCAAGGATGGCAATGGAGTTATGAAGGGACAATGTATAGAACAAATAGTGCTACTACCACAGAAAAAGTCACATTAAAAGCGTCTAGAGTATATTCTTATACCAATTCTAGTGCTATAGGTAGTAGAGTAACACGAACGAGTAGACAAGGTTCTAATTATTATACAAATAGTTTTTATGGAACTTATTCAACATGGAAAATTTCTTCTACAAGAAGTACAAATTAGACATATTCAGTTGGAAGCACTACATGGACTAATAGAACAAGTACACATAATGCAAATATATAAAAAGGAGCACATAAAATAATGAGAGGTATTACAGTAGTTTCTCCTATGTGGGGAGATAGAAAAATTACTGATAGAATGATTTTTTCTGTTTTGCATCAATTTGTAAGTAAAAAAAATCCTTATAAAATACATTTAGTGTTAGTAGATGATTATATAGAAGGTAGATTAAATGGAAAGAGCTATTATGAATATTATATATCTGAAGAATTTAAACAATTTTATGATCCAGATTTTATTGAAATAACACTTATAGTAAATGAGGAGCATAAATATCAAGGGGAAAGTAGAGAAATAGGGTTTTTAGCAGGTAAATATAAATATTTTTTATTAATTGATTGTGATGATATGCTCGCACCTAATATTTGCGATAAATATTTAGAAGTAATTCGTTAGAATAAAAAAAATCTTCCTTTAGCCTATATTTGTGGTTTAGTTTATGGTTTTGACACTGAATTAACTTCACAAATAATTCCAGGAGATTCTATATGGGTTCAGAGTAGATGTTATAATAGAGATTTTATTTTAAAACATGATATTCATTTTCCAAAAGGATTAAATTCTAAACAAGGAGAAGATTATCCTTTTATGATGATGTTAGATTATGCTTTTGATCATGATCCTAGTTATAATATGGTTTCCTTAATTACAGAAGAAAATGCTCAATGTACAGCTTATTGGTTTCCAAATTATAATAGTTTATCTAGACAGCCGCATTATACTCAACATCTTTCAGGATGGACAATGTAGAGTAGTTTAATGATTATTAATTATTTTGAAAAATTTAATGAAGAAAATGATATTGTTGATGAAGAAGATGAAATTATAAAAGAAAAAATATTAAATATGACTATTTATAGTTTTTATAATTTATTAGATTTCTTAAAAGAAGTATCTACCACTGATTATATTCCAAAAATTGAAGATTGGGAAGCTTTAAGAGATGCTGTTAAGAAATTAAGACTTAAATTAAAAGAAAAATATTGGAATGAAATTTTGTATTCATCTGTAGAAGATGAATTATATAAAGTAAAAAATTTTTCTGATGTTCATTTTACAGAAAGTTGGATTGGAAATTTTTATGATTTCATAAATAATGAACAACCTATTTTAGAAATGTCTTATGAAGAAATGATAGAATATTCTAATAATTTAAAATTTGATGAAGCTGAACATGAAATACACTCCCCACAAGTTCAAGCATGGAAAAAAAGACATGAAAAAGAGGTGAATTAAATAATATGGATAGAATAGAACTAATAAATAAAATATTTAATCTATGTATTTTTCCTTTATTAGCTATTTTAACAGCTTATGCGGTACAATGGATTAAAATGAAAATGGGCGAATTGGCTCGTAGACAAGAAAATGAAATTGCTGCAAAATATATTACTAAATTGGCAGATACAATTACAGCTTGTGTAGAAGCGGTAAATCAAACATATGTTGATACTTTAAAGAAAAAAGGACAGTTTGGTATTGAAGAACAAAAGGAAGCATTTAAGCGAGTATATAATGAAGTTCTAACTGTATTAGAAGGAGAAGCATATGATTATTTAGATGCTATGTATATAGATTTTGATACATATTTAAGAACTTTAATCGAAGCGCAAGTGAGAAATTCAAAAATTGAAATAAATAAATAAAAAAATGGGAAGTGATATAAATCACTTCCCATTTTTTATTTTTCAGATTTGGCCAATCCTGCTTCATATTTAACTTTAACTAAACCATATAAAGAATCTCCTTCATGGTTTCCTTTTAAAGCATTATAAATACGATGTTCATTTGTAATATTTTCGTATTCTTGTAATGTAATTACGTGTTCTTCTTTTAATAAAACACGGCACTCATCTTTAAATTGTTTGCCTTGAATTGAAAGCATACCTTCTGTAAGAACCATTAAATCATTTTTTATCTATTCCATTTGTTCTTGACTTTGAATATCAGCCCTCTATGAAGCAAGTTCTTCTTGTCTAATTATTTTCATAATACTATGATTATTATCAGTAATTAGTCTTTCAACTTCTCCAATAAAGCGATCTTCCGCTTCACTCTTTTTCTTTTGTTGTTCTCTTTTATATAATGTATAAAAATATGTACATAATGCAGTTAATCCAGAAGCAAGTATACCAAGAAAGAACTGAAGCCAGTATTTTATAATAACTTCAAGAACCATCTATAATCCCCCTTAAATATATAATTTCCCCTGTCATTTATTATAAAAATTAATTTTAATAAAAAAAAGGATGTTGGCCTCATCAGACACCCCAATTAAAGCCAACATCCTTATTAACATAGTAAGATCCAATACATATTGCATCACTTTCATCTTGAGTTACTTTTTTATTATAATTTTCTAAAACATATTTCTAAGCATTTTTTTTCTATTCTGTTCTAACTTTACCCTTAATAGATAAACCAGATTTCCAAGTATTGCTAGAAATTATTTCATATGAATTTACAGTCTCTGCCGCAAATTCTTCTAATACACCTAAAACTTCTCCAAGAATTTTATATGTTTGAGGATTTTTATCCTACTATAATTGAATATCTTCTAAAAGAATAGTATCAACATTATACTATTGACATAATTTCTACACCTCTTGCCGCAAATATACTAAACGCTAACCGAGATAATCATCAGCGAGTGGAATAGTTCCACTCGCTATTAATGTTTTATCATCAAATATTGCATAGCCGGTAATTCGACTTGCCTAATCCAAAGCTAAAGTAATCAATGACTGCTCCCGAAGCCACCAACTCTAACTCTTCCATCTGGATTGTCATCTTCAGTAACTTCAAATGTATGAATAATTCCCTGACCAATAAATTCTCCTTTTTTAATTTTAATAGGAACGGGTCCTAAATTAATTAATTGAAAGAAAATTTCTCCTTCATTATCAGGGTTGTTATAATAATCAGCGTCAATAATACCTACACCATTTGCAACAATAAGCCAATATTTCAAAGGAGTAGAGCTTCGCGCACTTAACTCTAAATATTCATTATCATTAAGTTTTACTTTCATTCCAGTAGACACTAATGTAGGTCTTGCGTTTGCGGCTTTGCTTAAATCTGCCATTTCTTTTAAAAGATAAACTCTCGGAGCCATAGGACTAGCATCTATAGCTTCTCTTATTTTTTCCATTTCTTCTTCATAAGGAGGAATGATAACATCTTCAATAGCGTATAAATCATATCCTGCGGCGTGTCTAGTAGCTCGCGCAGGCAATTGATAATCTTCATTTGCATACTTAGATACTAATTCAAATTTTGCCATATTTAATCTCCTTAATCTGTATATGTAATATAAGTATTTCCATTTGGTTCTTTTTCATCTGTAAACATTCTATTTAATGTAACTCGATACCAAGAATCAATAACTTCACCTTTTAATTTTCTTTCATGATAATCACAGCTATATTTAATAATACTTCCAGCACCATCAACTTTAGCATTTTCAATAAGCTGTTTAGCTTCTTCTTCACTATCTACTCTATAAATTTCTTGTGTTTTCAATAAATAAGCCATTTTATTCTCCTTTAAATTTCAATATGAATATTTAAATCATCT
>AUXO017373013.1_pt1 | contig 10103 bp, 2 predicted proteins | sample 768731 | NCBI WGS metagenome assembly AUXO01 (sample SAMN02715735, study PRJNA202380) | gut metagenome | biome: sheep rumen | host: Ovis aries | place: New Zealand: Palmerston North | reverse complement strand
TCATACTTGTTGTCGCGAGTCACACGCTCCTTGAACTGCACTCGCGTCTGTTCTGCTGTGTCCCTTAGTCTCAAAATGTCTTCTTTCGTCATATTTTGTATTTCTATAACGCCTTGTTTCTAATTTAATTGCCAGTCACTTTCATACGTAACAATATATTTGCCTCAAAACTGTTTTGTAGCAGATGGTACGGTAAATATGTTAAAAACATCTTTTCAAAAAATATTTAAGTGACAATGTTGCGATGTTAAATATCTTACACTTTAATTGTAATCCATTATCTGATGTCAGCATGATTGGATTTTCTTCCTTATACTTGAGTGCAACAGACAGAATCATGTTGTCTGGTGCTCGTTTATCAAAGTCATCTGGCAATAACGAAGTATCAGCAAATTCATATATTATTTCATGGGTATTGTCGGTATTTAACAATCTCAAAGCCTTCTCTGCATTTTGCTTTCCCTGCTCATTGAGCTTTATCTTCATTTTGTCAAGTTCATCGGTTACTTTAGCAGATAAAATGATTGGGTATTTCTTGTCAATCTTATTGATAATGCCTGGACAATTGACAAAAACATTGGTATCAATAATATAATAGTTCTTTTTATTTGAAACAAGTTCTTTTTTAGGCCTCTCCAACTTTGACAAATCTATCTTTCCTGTTATCTTTACATTTATAGCACCAGAAGACAATGTAACAGGACTTGTTGGCGAAGATTCTACCATAGTCTCTACTTTTTCTTTTATCACCTTTTTTACATTATGTTCACTATCCAGCTGGTCGCACATTTCAACATAACGTATAACTGTTGGTGGTATAGTATGGAAGTTACTCAGAGGCAAATCCGAAATTATGAGAGTTGTGCTTAGAGAACGGCTTGTTGCTACATTAAAACGACGTTCTTCAAGGGCGAATCCAGGATTACGCCCTGGAATATAAAGAACTGCGTAGTCAACGGTCATACCTTGGATACGATCAATAGTTTCTATGGTTATATCAGATTCATAATCTGAATTAGAGAATTGTTTCTGCAATTCCTTTACAGTATCGCGGAATGGAGTCATTATTGCCAAACTCAGATTTGGGAAATGGCGTTCCATGGTGTCGACCACCTTGTGTATTATCACATCTGCACTATCAGAATACAAGCCATCCTTCAAGTCATTTGTACAATAGTAAATAGAGCCTCCTTCGTTTGGGAAATATGGCAATCCTGCGGACGAAAAGTCTTCGTATTTCTTTTTTACAGAAACAAAACGATTCCCATAGAAAATTTTTGTCAGTGAAGCACTTTTCTCCGTTAAGCGGAATGTTGTAACAATTCTATAGGCTTTAATGTCAGAACCTAAAGCAAAGGTTTTCAGTCCTTCAACCTGCGTATTGACATTCCATGTGTTATATAATGGATTGTTTAATTTGACAATCGGAGGCAACTGCATTGGATCTCCAACAATCAGACATTTTGTTCCCAATTGTTTGAAAGCGGTTATGGCTGTTAGAAATGCCTGTGAGGCTTCTTCAATAACGACTAAGTCGTATGATGGCAAGCCATTCAACGCCATTTTCTTTTCACTAAACGCACTAGAGAGTACATAGTTCGTTGCGCATAATAGTTCTCCATTGGGTACAATCAAATCAGATGGAGCGTTTTGAACTCCTGATATTTGTTTTTTCTCATCAATAGAAAGATTGGTTTTATATATCTTTCCTTTGGAAATGAAATCATCTAAAGGGTCTTGTTTTATCAACTCTACAAGACCTTTATTGGCCATCGTCGTAACACAGACACTCTTATTGTTTTTAAGAAAATGAGCAACAATTGTCGCTATAGTGTAACTCTTTCCAGTTCCAGGAGGGCCTTGCAAAATACAGCAATCCTTTTCCTCCAAAGTTTTAAGAATTGTATCAGATATACCTGTAGGATTGTTCTCATCAAAGGCGAGTTCTTCTGGTTTCCAATCCTCATAGTCAATTTTGGGTTCAAGCATTAGTTCCTCATTTGACGAGAAAACATCCATATAATGACTAAGATTTTTGTAATAGTCAACAGGAGGAAAGGGATTATAAACAACTACCGTGAGTGAACGGCCTGCACTCGTTGTTTTATCGAAAATATCGTAAAGCTTTCCACTTATCCCTGTACATGCTACATAATCATAACCATCATTATTGTTTTGAATGTAATGTGTTGGGGTAATGTCAGAACCTGGAGAGTGGTAAGCTGGGTTGTCGCAGAATGTGCCCCAGGTGATATTCCATTCCAGAGGGTGATTCCCAAAGGATTGGAAAGCCCCTTTTGAGATAATGGTAACAGACTTTTGCACTTTTAAGCGTGGAGCCATCTTACGTGGAAACTTTAGAATAACCATACCAGTTTCCCTTTGAATAGTTTCCACATAGGCCAATGAAATTTCTCCAGCACGAAATAGCTGTCGCATGGGGGAACGATTTATTTTTTGCTGTTCGTTTACTGACTCTTTAATTTGATCAGCAAAGAATGCTTTGTAGTTTCCTATCTTATCCATAATTAGTATTCATTTGTGTCATTACCGTCTTCAGCTTCGGCCATTGCTCCTACATAGTGTGCAAATACAGCATCCATATTTGTTTGAGCGGCAACACGAATCAATGTGTATGCACTACCTTTTTTACCGTGTAAGACCCCATTATAGAGTTGGTTTACTACTTCTACCTTTTCCTTGCCAGTTATCTTAATAACCACATCATCCTTGGCAACCAGGTCAAGGAATTCTTCAGCTGTATTGATATAGGCAAATTTTTTACCCTGACCATCCAAATAGACACAAATTGCCCATTTGTCGTCAATCATTTTCTCCCACACTGACGGCCCAATGTACATTACTCCACGCGCAGCACTACAAGCATGGATATACTTACCGCTCTTCATCTTGTGAGTTGTGACATCTGCAGCATTGCGAATGAAATGTTCAAGGTTTTCCTCTGGCTCCTCGCCATGCTCATCACGTAAGTTCTGATATAAACGGAGGTTTGCAAGATAATTGGTGTCAGCAATCTGCTCAACCGTTATACCATATTTAGCCAAAATGTCGATTTCTTCTGTGGTTGGCGGTAAGGATTCCAGCTGGAGAGGTGAGGGATTTGAACGCAAGCGTTCCAACTCCTCTTGTGTAAAAGGTTTTACGTTTCGTCTTTGCCGTGGCGAGTAAGGTTTTGTTCCAAGTGGTTGATAGTCGTTGTCATTATCTACAGAACCAACATTCAAGCCTCGGTCTGGGTTATAGCTATTGCTGGAGGGTTGTGAGGACTTCTTTTCTTTTGGTGATTGCTTGTCCTCTGCCATATCCTCTTTAGGTCCGGATTTTTTATTTGACGTTTCTGAGGCGTTTACCTTTTTGTCCTCAGATGAATTAGGACTATAAGACGACGGACTCTTTGGTAACGAGGACGTAGAGTTAAACTCCCTATCGGGGGCAGTTCTGTTATGTTCGCTCACATAAGAGCCGCTGCGCCAATAGCCATTTACCCAAACTCCATTTCGGAAATGACCGCGTACCCAAGTACCATTACGATAGTGCTCGCATACGACTTCTTCATGTTCTCCGTCAAGGTAGCGTTGAATCGTAGCGTGCAGGAAATCGCCTTTATCCTGTGTGTATTGCTTTTGTATTACAGCATCAAGTTCGCCTTCAAGTGAGTAACTTTCTTCGTCAGAAAGTTCATCGTCTTCCTCGGAACTTTCATTCTCCTCGTTTACATTCTTATCATCGTCTTCTGAATCTTCCTCATTGACGTTCTCTTCATTGTTTTCTTGTTGGGCAGAATCGTTTTCATAATAAGGCTCTTCAGGAATAATATCACCATCGTTTGACGCATTGGTGAGATTATCTACAGGGCTATTTGATGGATTATCTACATTGTCATCATCATCATCTTCTTCTCTGGACGTATCTTTACGAATGATGCTTATCTCAGGACGATAGTATTCCGATTCATCTTCTTTATCCTTGATAGCAGCCTTGCCCTTCATGTTATTGGTAGCACCAGAGATGAGTTTTTCGAGTTCGGCCTTGTATCCGTCATCAAGTTTTAGTGTATTATTCTCTTCTACAAAACATAGCGCATCCTCAAGGCTATACATAAGGTCGTTTAGATGGTCATCAGTAATATTAACTGCACCAATATATTCAGCAAACGATTTATAGAAATCTTTGTAGATACGACCATCATGCCAGCCATCTTTATTATCGACGTAATAAAAATCAGCAGAACTTTTCTCGTGATAGAATTTCTTTAGAGATTTCGAGATCTCTCTGTCTTGTCTGCAAGTGATATTGATATTGCTACACCTGTGGAGTATAAGAGCATCTATCTTTTCACAGTACATATCATATAACGCCTTCCAGTTGGTAGAATCTATTATACCTGCTATGACAAGAGCGTAAACCTTGAAATCGTTATGCTGAGTGGTGACAACAACATCATCCGAACATTCAATAATGAGGTCTTTTGACTCAATAGTAGTGATACCTAACATATCACAAGCTAGACGGAATGAATCGCCAGCGGGGAAATACAACTCGTTGATAACCTTAGGACTGGAGCCGAGGTACTGTTTCAGACTTTTGTCGAAATAGTTAAGTGCATACAGCCCTTTTATCTGGCGGGGCTCATTATCATTGTTGTACCACAGTGAATCTTCGTTTTCTCTATACTTTTCGATTAACGCAGCATGGAGTTCTTTGTCATAGTCTGCAAGCATCCACTGTAGTAATTGGGTTCTGGTCTCTTGGCCTTGCTTTTTGTACAAAGCAAAAAGAGCATCAGAAAACTTAAGTTTCGTACCAAAAGGTAAAAGAGAGAAAAGCGTTGTTTCGTCGTTAAGTTTCACCTCAGGAATTGTCTGAAGAGGAACCTTGTTTTCCCAGTCTTCAATTGACTTGACATAATTCTTGACTTCTTTACCAAAATACAACTGGGTAGGCCGTTTCATGTAATCCTTAGTAGGAATACAAGCAACATCATCAAGAAGGTGTTTGTTAATGACCTCCTTAATAAATGCTATTGAAATATTGGGCTTTACGACATATTGAGTCCAGAAGTAGATTGCACATTTACGCGAAGAAAGCAGAGATACATCTTTCTCCTCAAAGTCATAGTGAATACCCATGTCCTTGAACAGGCGTCCGACTTTCTCCTTGCACTCTTCGTTGTATATATCACTCACATAAGGAGTAACTACCCCACACCATTCGAAGTCGAAAGCAGGATGATAGACGGAACTAAGTGTCAGTTCCTTTGCCAAGGTAAAGATGTTATGCTTGTCAAGAAGGAGAATTTCTTCTATATGTTCTATTGCCTTAAGACGTTCTTTGGTAGTCTGTCGGATAACAGCCAGTTCTTCGACAAATCTATAATGGAATTCACGGACTTTGTCAATATCATCATCTTGTAATTCAAGGTAGTAATCAACTTTACTCTGCTGCCATTCGCTCAAAGTAGTGATACGAACTCCATTTACCTCTTCGATAATATCCTTTATGAGTTTCTTTTCTTCTTTAGAGTCAAATGCTACTATGTTCGGTAATTTAATGTACGCGAAGGGTTCGTCAAGGTCACAGTCAATATAAATAGCTTCGTCAAGCTTGTAATAGTTGCCATCATAGCCTTTAACCCTTAATTCCGTTAAATGAGAAACCAGGTCATTATCATACAATTCTTCAAGTGCTGGTCGGTTGTCCGCAAGAAGTTTTGGAAGATTTTCATTATTGATAGTGGAAAGACTCTTGATGACTGTTCCATGAAGTATGTCAATGATATCACTTTTGACACCCAGTTTCGACCAGAACATCTGCCATGTTTTAACGTCGTCTCCCTCCTCCATGTATTCAGGAGATATAAACCTTGCGTTGGGGTCGAAGATCTTTACGATTTCTTCTGTACCTCCATCAGACATATACGCATTCGGAAAATAGATGGTATCACTCTTAGGCTTCCCATCAGAGTTCACCACGAACTTTGTAAGCGACAGCTGGCGAACGCCGTCAAGATTAGCATCACCAGCATTTTCTTTCAACCATCGGTAGAATACCTTACTCTGTTCAAATGTTCCGATAGTCTTGTTGAATGTCACGACATTGGATTTAAGCCATGTAAAGAAGTCCGTGACATTGAATTTACTGTTGCCAAGCCTTGTTTCCCAGTATTCAGCATTTTCGGATGTCTTATAATCTGGGTCAATAATGTCAAGTTCTGTTATGGACACAAGCTTTTGGTCAAACAGTTCACGCGCTTTCGCACTTAGAGTCTTGTGTCCCGTTGAGGTTGCGGAAGCAGTAGTGCGACCATAAAGGTAAACCTTGGCGCCTTTCATGTTGGCCAGTTGGTCTGCCGTAAGGATACTGCCCCTGTCGATGATATAAGAATGGAAAGCAATGCTTAACTCCTTGGTCTTGATAAGATTATTGATTGCATAGAGCTTGGGAATGATAATAGAATCGTAGAACTCTCCGAACTTGAATAGCTTACATCCAATAGCTTGGAGTGCCTTTGAAGTACCATACTCCTTATGACAGCAACATGCATCACCATCAGGGAACCATGCTTGCGATAATAAGTCTGCAAGTTCGTCATCGTAAATGTAAACATTCTTTGTTATCTTATGGTCTGTATTATCATTTGAGCAAATAACAATATTTTTGTAAGATGCAGCATCATGTTCTTCTTCAAATATCAGTTGGTAATTTTTGTCAAGGTATGCGACAAAGTCGATATTCTTGCTACCTTTGGAGTCATTTGTTCCACTAGTAAGTTGGAATATTTTTTGAAGATTCGGTTTTACTACTTTCTGATAGAAATTCTTTTCGGTGAGTTTGCTAACCCAAAATGTCTTGTCAAGAAAGTCCGTAAAATCTTTTTTGTCAGCTATATTATCATAGTAATCTTCGTCAAGAACGTACATCCAATTATAGTTTATCCATTCCTTCGCAGCATAGTCGTCATATTTGTCACTGGGGAAATATATCACATCTTCTGACAAACAGAAAGAATTATCGCCATTGCCATCATAGACACTAAGGGCATAGTTACGCAAGACGCCACTATCGAACAAAGTTTTGTGCCTATAGCAGTAATCTACGAAATCTTTACTTATCGCATAGTCTTCGTTTATTCCTTCATTGATGACTTTACGGTAGTCGTCATCAAGGATTATTTGCCGGACGAGATAATCATGTGAGAAATCTACTACACCAAAATTCGCCTTGAAGTATTCTTTTGTCTTTGTGGTATAATCATCAGACACAAAGGCCACATCAACTGATGACAACCATTCAGATTCAAATGTAGACCTTCCAACACCAGAGTTAAAGAAAACGAATCTGTCATTAAAACCGTCTATTGCAGCATCAACAACAGATATGAATGGCAAAGAAGCGTAAGTCTCTTTGAATGTAACGTTTTCAGCCAGGAATTTGTAAAAATGGATTGACGTCGATTTGTCCTTCAACTTTTCTGCTGTCTCAGAAAAATGATTGAACAAAAGTGTTTCATCAACAAATTCGTCACAATCAAATTCAGCGAAGGCATCTTTTGTCACCTCTTCCCATTTCTCGTTGTTCTTGAAGAATTCCCTTGTCCTTGGTGAGAGGAACAAGATGTAACTTTCAAAAGCATGTAGGTCCTCTAAATATTCGTCTATGTCATAGTACAGATTTGACGCACAGAGCAATCCTCCCTCGTTCTCCAAAAATATTTCTTCATCCAAAAGATTCTCCAAATAACCTTTTTCAAGAAGAAAATTTAAGAATTTGTCATTGTTGTCTTGTACACAAAGCCATTCTTGGAATTCCGTATTCGCAATGAGATCGACAAGATTATCCTCCTCAAATTTCTGCTCATCTTCCGCATACCTTTTCAGAAATGATAGGAAGTTCTTGTCTTTACGCAAAATTGACAGAGGGAGAAAATAGTTTTCCATTCCTGTAAATTTCCTAAACTCATCATCTGACATAATTCCAGACGTACTCAGCCCTGTTGTGTCTAAAATCACTTTTTTCACTAAACTGATACCTTGCGGAACGGGCACAATGATCTCTGTCTCTATACAGGCATTGAAAGCATCTTCGAACTTATTTATAAATTCGCTATAGTCCTTGTGCTCTCTCTTGCATTTCTTGAAATCAGGAATCAATGAAAACACAGTTCCAAGTTGATATTGCTTTGAGATGAGGAGGTCTTTTATCCACCGGAACAGTTTGTCTCCTGCTATAGATGAAAGCAACTCATTGAAGTTTGTTTCATCTTCATCAAGTAGTTTCACCTCTGTTTCAATATCGTTTCTATCGCCCTTTGGAATCATATCCGTGTTCATCAAGAATGGTAATCCCCATGATGCACGCGTCGGGAGATAGCAATACAGTGTAGCGTCATCAACAGTTTCTATCATCGCCCCTTTATGCTTACAGGCGAAGGAAACTTTCGTACAGTCAAAGTCCTTGTATTTCTCAGGGATTCGGCTGTTGCCTTTCTCTATTGTCTTATTTACCAGCTCCTGAATTTCTGGTTTAATATCACATGTGTAGTCTCCAACTATCCATTGCTCATTATTTCTATAACAAGTACGTTCTATGTTCCCGTTTATAAAGACTTTAACAGAGTTGATGTTTGGGATAAAGAGAATGATGTTTGAGTCGGAGAAAATCTCTTTGAAGAGTGTTTCATAACTGTTTTTTCCTACATGCAACAGTTTGTTGTCATCAGGCCGCAATGCAATTTGCACATGAAATCTCCTGTCAGCATTATCCAAAATATCATTCACTTCATTAGCAACTTCATTATGGGAAGTCCATATTGGCAAAATCTGATAAGGTGCTCCCAATCGACGGATTTTGCCTCCCATATTCTTTTCAAGCATCTCACCTTCGTCAAATCTGAAGGAATACTTTCCTGTTCGTATATACACATAGTGATTGTTGAGGAATACAGTTTTGAATCCTATGCCTTTATAGCCAATAGTCTTTTTATTCGCAGTTTTCTCTTTTTCGTTGATACCGCAAATACCAGAAATGTTCCTGACATTAAATTTCTCGCCTGAGTGCAAGAAAAGAAGATAGTTGTCTGTGATATAGAATTCAACGTCTACGCTCTTCCCTTCCACGGGATAGTCATTGGCATTTTGTAGAAGTTCATAAACGAAAGTTGATTCTCTTGCACTTAATTGTTTACTAAGTGTGTCAAGAAAATTGGTGGCAGAACCAAAGTTCTTGGATTTGTCGTTATGACGGTCATCAAATAGCGTGTCAATAAACCATTTGGGGTCAATGGGTTTAGGTCGTTGAGTTTCAAAATCAAGAACTATCTCGTATGGATTGAAAGCATTCCGATGAGACAGCTTCCACGTGAAGAGATAGTAGTCATTTAGTGCAATGCCAAAGATTTTGTCAGGATAGGAGATTTTTATGGCTTTTTTCTCTGAGTCACCTGGATAATAAGGGATGTGGTCAAAGTTAGGCTTTCTGAGGTCGTCCACAAGATACACCTCATTCTCTTTATCATAGTGATAATATCCAATGCATTGGCAGTTTCCAACGCCCCACATCTCAAAAAGTTCTTGTTCTTTGGTGTCCTTTGAGCTAATGTCAATGCTCGGTGTTGACACAGAAGAAATGGAACGCAGGGAGCCTCCAAGCAAATTCAATATATACCTTGTAGGTTCTTCCCTAAATGCGGCTATGTTTAGCCTGCATTTGAAAGAACATGGTCCTTCTGGTATATTGTTGCTAGAACGGGGCACATTCAGGAAAAGTGGAGCAAGATTACTTGTTCGTCCTTCCAGCTTGATGTCGGTAATGCAGCCTTTATAATACTCGGTTTTCTTGCTTTTAATTTCATGTGAGAAGACTCCTTCAAATATTGTCTCTGCGAAGAACTGTTCTATTTCTTCATCGGATGCCTTTCGCAGTTGTCCTTTATTTATATATTTAGGCATAATATTGTTTATAATATGTATTTACACTATCAAATAAGAATGTCTATTAAACATTTCTATTTTATATCATGAGTTTTTCCTTGGTGACATATCTGCCACCTAATAAAGCACCCAAATATTGAGCTGCTCCATTAG
>AUXO016641016.1_pt1 | contig 10103 bp, 10 predicted proteins | sample 768731 | NCBI WGS metagenome assembly AUXO01 (sample SAMN02715735, study PRJNA202380) | gut metagenome | biome: sheep rumen | host: Ovis aries | place: New Zealand: Palmerston North | reverse complement strand
CCTTTGTCTGCAAAGTCCGGATTTTCATCTTGCAGACGGTCTGCCGGAATTTCTGGACGATTTGAAGCATAAAAAAATTCCTGTTACTATTGCGACTGCCTCAGCAAGGAAGAATATGGAATTTTTCTTTGAAAACTTAAATCTTTCCAGATGGTTTGACCTGAACCAGATTATCTATAATGATGGTACATTTCCGGGCAAGCCTGCGCCGGATATTTTCCTGAAAGCAGCGGAACTTCTGCATCTGCCGATTTCAGAATGCACTGTCTTTGAAGATGCAAAGTCTGGTATTCAGGCGGCAAAATCCGCCGGAGCAGGAAAAATTGTCGGGGTGGCTTCCATGCTTGATGAGGAAACATTATTCACATACGGCGCAGACAAAGTGATTTATGACTATCTGGGAGAATATTCTGTCAGACTATGTCCGGAACAGGAATATCAGACATTTCTTTCTCAGATGAAAGGTCTGCAATTGCAGAATATCAACTGTGCCTGTGAAATGCTGACACTCGATTTCGGAGAATATGCTTTTCATGCACGGGAACTGACGAGGGTTGTTCTGAACAATGATATTCTGTTTACTTCTCATGACTATCAGTCATGGGACGGCGAACATGATAAAAATAATGACGAATGGTATTTTCTTGATAAATATCGTGAAGCAATTCTCGGCGGAACAGTGACAGAACTTATCTTTACCCCCCTGCATGACCTGAAAATCTGTTTTGATAATCATTTCATAATAGAATGCTATATCGCAAATGGCTATCATCATTATGATGATGAAAATGAACAGTACGTTTTTTTTGAACGGCAGAAAACCGGTTTTCGGAAATTTCTCGCCGTATATAACAAACGAATCACCATTTCAGAAAGCAAAAAAATAATAAATCGGAGATGAAACTTTATGAAAAAAGAAAAAATTATCACATGTATCGAAAATGCTTCCGGAACTTATGAACTATGCCGCTGCTGGTTTGAATATAATAAAAACAATTACTGGTATTATTACATTCTGGATTTCAATGCAAAATTCTTTCTTGGAATCGAAGAAAATGATTTTCAGCTGAACGGTTTTCAGATTCGCCGGATTGCAGATATTAAAAAAATTGAACCCCGGACAGATGCCTGTACACTCATCAACCGCAAACAGGAAATCTTGAAAAATGTCAAAAAACCTGTGCTGAATCTTGGTTCATGGCAGATGCTGTTTGAATCTCTGAAACGACTGAAATTATTTATCATTATTGAAAATGACTATAAAAACTTATTCACTGTCGGCAGAATTATCGATGTCAAGAAAAAATCTGTTATTTTTCAGGAATTCGATGCTGACGGCAAATGGCAGGAAGAAACAGAAATCAGTTATGAAGATATGACAAGCGTGACCTTCCGTGACAGATACACACTCACATGGCAGAAACATCTGAAGCCGCCTGTTTCCAAACCGGACAAATCTGCATGATTTCTGACAGGAGCAGAATTTCAGAAAAACTGAACTATTTACAAAATCATTTCCGGAATTTCTCAGGGGAATCTTATATGAAAGAAATTGATACTTCTCTGCTTAGACATGACCCTATTGAACAGACAGAAGTCTATCAGGCTGTAAATCCGACTGTCACTTTCCGTGCGCTTGCCAATGTGCTGCAATATGCACAAAGATGGACAGAACTTGGTCTGGAATCACAGATGGCACACTGGATAGATACTATGTATAACTATGACAGATTCTGTTTCGAGAAGAAAAAACTGCTCATGGAAACTTATGGAATTGACTGGAAAACACCGTTTGAACTCAATCCGGAATTATATATCCTGCTTGGCGAGGATACCTGAAAATTGTCTGATAAGAAAGGAAAAACATGCAGTATAAAAAACAGATTATTATCTGTAGTATTTTTTTAGTGCTGAATCTGATTTTTGTCTGGCTGGTTCTGACAAATTTTCTGACACCGCATCAGAAACTGAAATTTGGTCTGATTCGTCCTGACATCATCGCAGTTTCTATGCCTATGCCGGAAAATATGTCCGAAACAGAAGCACAAAGAACGTTTGAAAAACTGACTTCCGGATTTGAACAGCAATATCCGGGATTTGGCATTACGCTGAAAATCTATACAGATTCGCTACAGATTCCAGAAGATTCTGATATGTATCTGGATAACAGCAACCCAGATTTGCTGTCTGCGGATATCTCCGAAATTTTCCGGGAAATCAACCTGCAAAATTATTTTACAGATTTCACAGGGAAAAATACAGCCATTCCGCTGTCATTCAGTATTCCTGCATTATATTATGATATGACGGATATGAACGTTTTTCAAAAATTCGCCGGATTACACTCTCTCGACCAGAATCAGCTTCCGGAAAATACTGTCACAGATGATTCTGCTTTTTCAGAATTTCTGGAATCTCCGGAAAATTTTTCTCTTGTGCTTGCCGATACTTCCAGAATGTTTCAGATTGAGCAAAAGCCGGAAACTTCCGGCAGAATTCATATGATACCCGTCAGCGAAAACGGCAGCTATACAAAAATATATCACAATCTCTGTGAAGTCAACGCACACAGTGATAAAAATAAACAACAGATTGCCATGCTCTGGATTGCATATCTTCTGTCTGAAGAAGCACAAAATATTCTGTTTACGGAACATTATGGAAATTTGCCATTGCATCAATCCGCATTTGACAGAACTGTCAGCAGTCATCAGGCATTCTATTCTCTGAAAGATATTCGTTCTGCACTGGAGGAAATAAGCTATGAATAATTATTTCAGAATTCTGATTCCGGTGCTGTTCTGCATTGTCTGCTGTGCTGTTCCGCTAGGAATTATGGTCATGACTTCCTTTGCAAAGACTGTTCCGGAAATTTCCTGCACAGTCGGAGAAAATGAAATCATTCTGCCAGAGCTTTTATATCTTCCTGAAAAAGAAGCTGTCAGTCAGCTGACTGCGCTTGGTCTGCATGTTATCGAAACAGAGAAAATACATCATCCTGTCATTCCGGAAGGCTATATATTGACACAGTCACCCTCTGCCGGAGCTGTCATGCAGAAAGATGATACTGTCATGCTTGCGCTTAGTGACGGCTGGACAGAATATCTCCCGGATTTGCGTGACATGCCGAAGGAAAAAGCGGCTGAACGTCTGGAAAGTCTCGGCTTTTCAGCAGAATATCAGGAAAGTGCCAGTGAAACCGTTGCACCGGGAGCTGTTATGACGCAAAGCATTCCGGCAGATACCAGAGCAACTCTCGGCAGTACTGTTCTGCTGACGATTTCTACAGGACGGGAAAATACAGATACTTCTGTTTCTGAAACACTCGGAAATTATATCGGCATGGATTTTGAAGAAGCCAGAACACAGCTTTCAGAACGATATCTCTATGCTCTGCAAGCAGATACTGTCTATGACCCGGATATTCCAAACGGAACAATTATTTCTCAGGACATTCCGCCGGGAACTTCTGTACCGCAAGGCACAAGCATTCAGATGAAAGTCAGTCTTGGACAGATAACGGCGCATGTGCCGGACTGTACCGGACAAAATACCGCAGATGCCCGGAAACTTCTGGAAAGTGCCGGATTTGTCTGCATGATAATTTATACTGCTTCCGGGGACTATCCGCTGGATACTGTCATTTCACAGGACATTCCAGCAGACAGCTCCGCAGCGAAAGGCAGCCGGGTATGGCTGACTGCAAGCACAGGCTCTGCCAGTTATGTTATCAGTACAGGCGGATGGTCAGGCAATCCCCTGCCATCTTTCAATACAGAGTCAGAAACAGAATCAGAAATTCTGACAGAAGAAATCACAGACTTACTTGAAACTGCACCTGAACTGCCGGAAGTGGAAATTCCCGAACCAGAACCGGAACTTATAGAGACAATGCCTCCGGAAATCATTCCGGAATTTCCGGAAACTGACCCGGCTATCGAAACTGTTCCGCCTGAACCAGAAATTCCCGCATATGAAGATGCCCCCGAAACTGCGCCTTTCTGAATATAGATAAAAAATCTCTCTCTTGTCACAAGAGAGAGATTTGCTGATTAAAGCTGTTCCGGTTCTTCACCGGAATTTGCATTTTTCCGGGGTTTTCTTTTCTGGAGACGCTCGAATACAATTTCATAACCGTTTCCGAGTGAACGGTTCACCCTGCTGATAGTTGCTGTACTTGCACCAGTTGTCCCCACAATGTCATGATAAACACGATGGTCACGGAGCATTTTTGCCACTTGCAGTCTCTGGGAGATAGTCTGCAATTCCAGTACGGTACACAGGTCAGCAAAAAAAGCTTCACATTCTTCTTTAGTTTCCAGACAAAGAATCGCTTCATATAGTTCGTCAATCGCAGAAGTATTATTTTTTCGGCTGTTTTGATTTTTCATGATTTCCGTTTCCTTTCATGATTGTGCTTTTTTATATTTTAGCACATTACAGTATAAAAGTCAAGGGCTTTTTAAAAATTCACGGAAATTTTTGAAAATATTTACAAAGCCTCACTGTTAACACCATCCAGAAGAAAATTCCCGGCAGTTTCATCATAATACAGCATGACTTCCAAACCAAGATAATCATCCGGGTAGCCTAAATCCATACCAAGAAAAGCTGTCTGCACAGAAAAAAATATTTCCGGTTCATTATCAAAAGAAGCAATTTCAGAAACATACCACTCCCCCGTCAAAACGCTTCTGCGAGGAAACATCTCTTCTTCATCATTACATAAATCATCATCACTGAGATAGTCAGAAAGAGCTTTTCTGACTATCTGCATGATTTCCACCTGATGTGCTGTAAAAATCTGTTCTGCCTGAACATTATGAAAATTTCGTTTTGGAAGCAGAAAATTCTGATATGTCACATACTGGTTTTCCGGATTTGGCAGGGGGCTGAAAATCTGCTTTAATTCCAGCATGAATTATTCCTCCATATCATCAGCGATTTCTGAAATAATTTCCTGTAAGACTTTCAGACCTTCAAATGTCTTGGCTGAAAATGAAACAGTATGAATTTCTTCAAAACAGGGGATTTCCTGTTCAAAAGCTTTCATACGGGTCTGACGTTCCGTTTTGTTGAGCTTATCTGCTTTTGTAAAAACAATAATAAATGGAATTTCGTTATCAATCAGCTGATGAATCATCTGAATATCCTCTGCTGATGGTGCATGACGCATATCCAGAAGCTGAATGACAAGCCGTAAATCTCTGTCCGCAGTCAGATAACCGGAAATTAATTTTTTCAGCCGTTCCTGTTCTGACTTGGAAGTTTTTGCATATCCATAACCGGGCAGGTCAACCAGAAAAACATCATCTGCACTGTAGAAATTAATGGTTGCCGTTTTCCCCGGCACGGCACTCACTCGTGCCAGAGATTTACGGCTGACTAATTTATTAATCAAAGTAGACTTTCCAACATTAGAACGCCCGATGAAAGCAAATTCCATACGTCCCGGCGCAGGAAGCTGTGAAATTTTTCCATAAGCAGCGGAAAATTCCGCATTCTGAAAATTCATAGCTGCCTCCTGTCAGGAAATGCGTGCGGAAGCCGCAGCAGTATTTTTCTTTTTCTTTTCTCTGGGACTGTTGGATTTAAGTTTCTTTTCGGGTTTGTCAAGAGCGATTTCCAGTACTTCGGAAAGATTCTGTACAGGCATGAATGTGATATTTTCCTTGACAATATCGTCCACTTCTTCGAGGTCAGCTTTGTTTCCTTCCGGAATGATGACAGTTTTTATTCCGGCTTTATAGGCAGCCATAGACTTTTCACGCAGACCACCGATTGGCATTACTCTGCCGTGGAGGGTGATTTCGCCAGTCATAGCGACATCTGCACGGACAGGAATACCGGACAATGCTGAAATCAGAGCAGTTGCCATTGTCACACCGGCAGAAGGTCCGTCTTTCGGCACAGCACCTTCCGGCGCATGAATATGCAGGTCTTTGTCCTGATAAAAATCAACCGGAATATCATATTCTTTTGCAACGCTTCGTGCGTAGCTGATAGCAAGTTTTGCGCTTTCCTGCATGACACTGCCGAGCGAACCGGTGATTTCAATACTTCCCTTGCCTTCCAGAATCAAGGCTTCGAGCGGCATCAGCACACCGCCCACAGAAGTCCATGCCAATCCGTTGACCAGTCCAACAGTATTCTGCTTGCTCTGAGGGTCAGGAAGAAATTTCGGAATCCCTAAATATTCCTGAATATCTTTCATTCTGACATGTACACGCTTTTTCTCACCGGAAGCCACGGATTTGGCAGCCTTGCGACAGATAGTCCCGATTGTACGTTCCAGATTACGAACGCCGGATTCTCTGGTATAAGAATCAATCATTTCATAAAGTACATCATCATCAATGCGGCACTGCACAGGTTTCAGCCCGTGACGTTCAAGCTGTTTGGCGACAAGATGTCTTTTGGCAATCTGGAATTTTTCTTCACGGGTATAACTGGAAAGTTCGATAATTTCCATTCTGTCCTGAAGTGGTGCAGGAATTGTATCCAGTGTATTTGCCGTAGCGATAAACAAAACCTGACTTAAATCAAACGGCAGTTCGATATAATGGTCTCTGAAAGCATGATTTTGTTCCGGGTCAAGTACTTCGAGCATGGCGGCGGAAGGGTCACCTTTATAGTCATTTCCCATTTTATCAAGTTCATCAAGCAGAATCAGGGGATTTCTAGAACCTGCCTGACTGAGGGCAGCAATCATTCTGCCAGGCATTGCGCCGATATAAGTTTTTCTGTGACCTCTGATATCGGCTTCATCACGGACACCGCCAAGAGAAACTCTTACAAACTTTCTGGAAACGGCATCTGCAATGGAACGTCCGATAGAAGATTTCCCCACACCGGGAGGACCTACAAGGCAGAGTATCTGTCCTTTGAGTTCCGGATTCAGTACACGGACAGCAAGGCTTTCCAGAATTCTTTCTTTGACTTTCTGCAAACCGTAGTGGTCAGCATCCAGCTTTTTCTGTACAGAAGTCAGATTCAGATTTTCTTCTGTGAGCGTATTCCACGGCAGTTCAAGACAAGTATCCAGATAACTGGAAATAACATAAGCTTCCTGAGAAGACGGCGGCATCTGGCGCAGCCGGTTTGCTTCTTTCAGAAGTTTTTCTTCACTTTCCTCAGGAAGATGCAGCGCACGGATTCGCTCTGCATAAGAATCTGCATCATCAAGCGGCTCTTCTCCGGTTTCTTCACGGAGCTGGTCAGCGATAACTTTTAGTTGTTCCCGGAGGAAATATTCTCTCTGCCCCTGGTCAATATTTTCCTGTGTCTGGTCATGAATTTCTTTTTCAGTTTCCAGAACCATTGTTTCTTTTGTCAGAATCTGATATAACAGATTCATTCTTCTGGAGAGAAAATTTTCTTCCAGAAGCAACTGTTTATCTTTGAAATCGAACATAGTATTAAATACGATTTCTTCATACAAACCGACAGGCGTTTCCTGACAGAGAACAGAAACCATAATTTCACGGGGCATTCTGGGGAACATACCGGCATAGCGTTCATAAATATCTTTTACAGCACGCATCAGGGCTTTCATTTCGACTTCGTCAGTATCTTCCCGGCTGTTATCGGGAAGACGGCGGACTTCTGCAACAAGTATCTGTCCTTCTTTTTCGATTTTTTTGACTTTGGCACGATAGCAGCCTTCTACCAGAATTCTGGTAACATCGTCCTGTGTCAGAGTCTGTTTGATTTCCGCAACAACGCCAATCTGATACAAATCATTTTGTTCCGGGCGTTCATCAAATACATCTTTCTGCGCTGTCAGGAAAATTTTTCTGTCATGCAGAAGGGCTTCTTCTACAGCACGGACAGACATGTTTCTTGCAACATCAAAATGCATCATCATATGGGGGAACGCAACTGTACCACGCATGGGGACAGTTGGGAGTTTTTCGGTAGTTTTCTTTTTTTCCTGCATACTTCGACCTCACATTCCTGCCGTTTCAGAACGGCTTTTCTATATTATACTACATTTTCTGACGAATTGCAAGCGGTAATTTCCGGCTGTGCTGGTGCAAAAAGCCACACGGTGGGGTGTGGCTTTTGAATTCCCTGATAGAGCTGTGAAAATTACCATGCATGTACGACATTACCCTGACGGTCTGTCAGTACAGGAGAAGCGTGTTCTGTCACGCATTCTTTTGTGATTGTCACTTTGCCGATATCAGTATATGTCGGCAGATAATACATAGATTCGTTGAGCAGATTTTCCATAATAGAACGCAGACCACGAGCACCGGTTTTCTGCACAATCGCTTTTGCAGCAATTTCACGGAGAGCATCTGTTTCAACAACCAGTTCTACATTATCATAGCCAAACAGTTTCTTATACTGTTTAATCAGTGCATTTTTCGGTTCTGTCAGAATTTTGACAAGTGCATCTTCATCAAGCTGGTCTAAGACTGTCATAATCGGCAGACGACCGACAAATTCCGGAACCATACCGAAGCGTACTAAATCCTGCGGAATTGCTTTGGTGAAAATATTATTGTCTGCTTGTTTTTTAGAGGTAACTTCTGCACCGAACCCCAGACCGGAAGGCTGTGTCCGTTTCATAATAATCTGTTCCAGACCATCAAAAGCACCACCGCAGATGAACAAAATATTTTTTGTATTCACCTGAAGGCATTCCTGATTAGGATGTTTTCTGCCACCCTGAGGCGGCACATTAGCAACAGTACCTTCGACAATTTTCAGGAGTGCCTGCTGTACACCTTCGCCGGAAACGTCTCTTGTCAGGGACGTATTTTCAGATTTTCTGCCGATTTTATCAATTTCATCGATATAGATAATACCACGTTCCGCAGCTTCAATATCGAAATCGGCTGCCTGAACCAAGCGGAGCAGTACATTTTCGACATCATCTCCGACATAGCCGGCTTCTGTAATGGTAGTGGCATCTGCAATTGCAAATGGCACTGCCAAAATTTTAGCAAGTGTCTGTGCAAGAAATGTTTTTCCGACACCAGTAGGACCAAGCAGCAAAATATTGCTTTTCTGAATTTCGACATCTGTATTATCATCCTGACTCATGATGCGTTTATAGTGATTATATACAGAAACAGCAAGTGCTATTTTGGCTCTGTCCTGACCGACAACATACTGGTCGAGTATCTCCTTGATTTCTGCCGGCTTCAGGAGTTTCAGAGGGGCTTTTGCCTTTTTCTTCTTTTCTTTTTCCGGTTCTTTTTTCTCGCCGTCTGCGGCAGCTTCGTCTCTCTGACGGCTGGCAGCAGGTCCATAAATCATATCATAACAGGTGCAGACACACTCATCACAGATATTATAAATTCCTGCTGAAAACATGCTCATGACTTTATCTTCGCCTTTGCCACAGAAATTACAAATTTTATAAGAATTAAATTCTGCCATAGTCTCTCTTTATCCTTTTTCGCTCTGTAAGGTGCTTATCTTTTTTCAATGACTTTGTCAATCAGACCATAAGCCTGTGCTTCTTCTGCTGTCATATAATTATCACGTTCAGTATCTGCCTCGATTTTTTCGAGCGGCTGACCGGTATGCTTTGCCAGCATTTCATTCATTTTCTGACGGGTTCTGACAAGATGGTCAGAATGAATTTTAATATCTGTACACTGTCCAGAAAGTCCGCCGGAAATCAGCGGCTGATGAATCATAATTTCACTGTTCGGCAGTGCGAAACGCTTTCCGGCAGCACCGGCTGTCAGCAGAAATGCGCCCATAGAAGCCGCCATGCCGATACAGATGGTAGAGACATCACACTTGATATACTGCATAGTGTCATAAATTGCCATACCAGCTGTAATAGAACCGCCGGGGCTGTTGATATACAGGGAGATGTCCTTTTCTGTGTCCTGACTTTCCAGATACAGCAACTGTGCAACAACAAGGCTTGCTGTAGTATCATTCACCTGGTCACAGAGCATAATAATTCTGTCATTGAGCAGACGGGAATAAATATCATAAGAACGTTCGCCACGGCTTGTCTGTTCCACAACATATGGCACAAGTGCATTATTCATCATATAATCCATTGTAAAAGCGTCTCCTTTCCTGTAAACAAGGCATGAGCGAACAGAATATGTCCGCTCATACCGACAGAT
>AUXO015723837.1_pt1 | contig 10103 bp, 7 predicted proteins | sample 768731 | NCBI WGS metagenome assembly AUXO01 (sample SAMN02715735, study PRJNA202380) | gut metagenome | biome: sheep rumen | host: Ovis aries | place: New Zealand: Palmerston North | reverse complement strand
CCTGTAATAACTTGTAGTTTTTTTTCTGACATAATTATTTACCTTTCTTGTTCACATTCATTATATTGTCCTAATTCAGATAACACAACGAGCTTTTTTTTTAGATGATTTGCCTGAACGATTATTTTGTGATAAAAGAATTGCTTTTTGATATGATTCAAAACAAAAGAGGCAATCCGGAAACTGCCTCTAAAATGGTTTAGTTATCGGTAAAATAAAGCATTATTATTATTCGAACACCGGATGTGGAATTGTTTCTACATCAAAGTCTTCGTTTCTGCCTTCTTTAATATAAGGGAATAAAGAAATTCTGGCTTTAATACGAACTTGGTCAGTTCCCTTATTTCCCCAAAGGATTTCAACTTCTTTGCCTTCTTCTACGATATCGTGTTCAATAGTTCCGATTGAAATCATCTGACGAGTCTTTGAAGAGAACATTCTTCCGGAAGAGCATCCCACAAATTTTTCTCCATCGTATACTTCGTCAATGTGCAATGTGCCATTTCCCAATACATAGTCATAGTCACAAGGGAATTCAATTGGATCGACTTTGCGTGTTGGATCAAAAGCAGCTTTCATAGCTTCACAAATGGAATCTACATCCCAGATCAGTGTGCAGGCTGTTTTATAATTTCCTTCTAATTCTTTCTGCAATGCTTCTTTTCCAATAAACTCGTGATCAAAACGAATCAATTTTGTCCATCCGTTTTCGATAGGAGAACGGAAAACTAAATCTGAATCCGATGGAAGAGAACCGGAAATATTCCATTCTACACCCGGAATAGGGAAGGCATAATGTTCTGTGCCTTGAGGAATGGAACCTTCACAATGACAGGTAACGTATGGAAGTTTTCCTAATTGTTTAATGCCGTATGGCTGACCAACACGAAGCACTTCGTTTAAAACATCTAAACAATCTTCTGTTAAACCGTGAATTTCGTATCCAAGTGTTCCGGCCATTCCGGTTCTTAAAATGAATACCTCTTTACCGGCAATTTTTAATCCCTGCTTAATCCACATAAATTGCAAGTCATGCAAATCGGTTCGGGTTGCCTGTTCTACAATTTCCAAAGAACGCGGGCCGCACATCTGATAGAAGAAGTGAGATTCTGTGCAGTCTTCGCTGGTGACACGGAATCGATCTTGGAAGAATACATGATTCAACATTACAGGATCCGGTAGGAACATCGAATAGAATGTGTCTTCTGCTAAACGCATAACAATTCCATCCTGCATAATTTTTCCATTCGGTAAACATACAATAACGTGTCTTGCTTTTCCTACCGGGAATTTTTTAAAGGTGTTAACGGAAGCGGCAGTAAGTAAATCCAGGTATTCAATGCCGTGGATTAAATAGTTCATGGCAGGATTCAATCCACCGTGAATGTAGGATGTTTCATACCAGCTTAGTTCTTCATCCAGCCATCCGGTATACGAAAATGCCTGCAGTGGGAATTTTCCGTCTGCCATAGGTGTAAACACTCCTTCGTGAGAAGTGAGAGTTGTGTTATGAGGTACACTGTTGTTCATGAAAGGTGTAAATTTAAGTTCTTGTGTCATAGTTATCATCTCCTTAATTTCATTATAAGTAGATGATTTGTGTAAAATAAGCGTTATTTTGTCAGAAAAAAACACAAAAAATCCGACATTTGTCGGATTAATACAAGAAATGATAAATTCGGAAAGAAACCATTAAATGAAAGATGCTATCGCTTTTCTCCAAATCAATATGTGTTAGCTGCTTGATTTTTTCTAAGCGGCTATAAAGGCTGCTTCGATGAATGTGTAACTGGTCGCTGGCCTTTTGAATGTTCTGGTTATTTTCTAAGAAAACTTCTAATGTTTCAAACAGACAGACACTGTGACGGGCATCGTATTCTTTGAGGATGAACAGCGAAGAATGAATACACTCTTTACACTTTTCTATCGGCGCACTGGATAAAAGATCTAGGAAGACAACATCTTCGTAGAAGCTTATTTTCTTCTTCGATATGCGTAGAGCCAGAATTGCCTGCTGATAGAATTTCGGTAAATCATAAAGATCGCTGCATGTTTTAGAAATAGATAATCGAAGAGAATAACCATTTAGTATGGAGGTGAGGATCTCTTCCTTTAATGATTCTTCGTCTATAATTAACACAATGCGCTCTTCGTAAAGAATAGTCAGGCACCAGGAAAACACAGAAGAAATGGAGTCTAAAAGGTAGTACAAAGAAAGACCGGGTGTATTTTCGTATTCAAAGACAATGATTCGCATCCTTTTGGGAATGGAAAGATGTAAAAGAGCGATTCTCTGTTCTAATTCCTCTTTAGGAATGGAATGATGAAGAAGATCATTTAACAAATTGAAATACGGCACTTTCTGCATTCCGGTTTGATTGGTATATAACAATTCATAAAATACAACCTGGCAAAAGAATTTATAAAGCTTTTCATCTTCTTTAGAGATGGGATGATTCATAACCATAGTTGCCATTGCGACCATGCCTTCTTTATCCCGGATTCGACAGCCTAAAAAAGGATGCTCATAAAAATCAAACAAACCGTAAATTGGTTCGTCGCTGGAAAGAATGTGCTTATACACACCGTCTTTTTCCACTTTGTTTGAAGCTTCAATGGACATCCGGTTGTCTGGAAACAGGATGCGCCAGGTGTTTTCATCTTCCTCGCTCACACTTGATTTACATAATAATTTAAAGCTTTTGTCGTTGATAAAAATAGGATTGCCAAACACAAGGGAAGCTGTATTTACGATGCTTTCTAAACCTTTTCTGTCAAATAACGCCTGCGATATCAGATTCTTTTTTTCTTCATATGTCATCGGTCTCATACACCTAGTATAAATTATAGAGTTTGAATAGAAAACCACTTTATTGTTTTCGGCAATAATGACGAAAAACATAGATTTTCCTATATATCTTTACCATGTTCATCCCTATCATAACTTGTTAGTATTTTGGCAAAGGCAGGTAAGCGTATGAAAAAATATCCTAATTTATCAAAACCAATCACAATTCGTGGAGTTACTTACAGAAACCGAATTTTTTCAACTCCAACCGGTTTAACCTATCCAGATGAATACAGTGGACAGCCGGATTTTAGAACTGTTTTATTTTATGAAAAAAAGGCTCGTGGAGGAGTAGCCAGTGTAAACTACGGAGAAACTCCGGTTAACGATGTTGATGCAGTACGACGTCCAAATGTAGATGTGATTCGTCCGGATTTTTCTCGTTTTATTTTACCGGCAAAAGACTGGATCAAATTAACGGATGCGATTTCAAGACATGGAGCTAATTCCTGCGTACAGTTAGCTCATGCAGGATTGTTTGCGATGCCGTTTTTTAATAAAGCTACAACAGGAACTGTTGTTGGTCCAATGGACATGGACAAAGAAATGGGTGTGCATGTAAAAGCTATGGATCAAGAAGATATGGACCGAATTGCCAATGATTTCGCCGAAGCGGCATTATGTGCTGTGCAATCCGGATTCAATCAAGTTATGGTTCAGTGCTGTCATGGATGGCTGTTAGCTCAATTCTTATCTCCATATTGGAACAAACGACAGGATGAATTTGGAGGAAGCATCGAAAACCGTGCAAAGTTCCCTTTGCAGGTATTAAAGGCGGTTCGTGACAAAATCGGTCCAAACATTGTTATTCAAATTCGTATAAGCGGGGATGAGCATCAGAAAGAAGGATGGTCAATTGAAGACTGTGCTGCATTCTGTAAAATGGCAGATGAATATGTAGATATCATTGAAATCTCTTCCGGAGATTATCATAATTCCGAACACTATTGCTGGAACAATCCGTTAATGGGACGTTTCACAAATATTCCTATCGCAAGAGCACTGAAAAAAGCAGGAGTGAAAGCATACTTAACGGCTGTAGGATCCCATAATGATCCAAAAATGATGGATGAATTAATTGGGGAAGGTGTAATTGATTTCTTCTCTATTGGACGCGGAATCTTAGCGGATCCGGATCTTCCAAAGAAATGGTTGACCGGAAAAGAGGAAGATGTAAAACCATGTATTCGCTGTTCTGATTGTATGGCCGGACTGTATACAGGATTCTATCGCTGCAACATCAACCCAACTGCCGGACAGGAAGCTTACTTATTAAACACACCATCTCCAAAATCAAGTAAAGATGTTGTTGTGATTGGAGGCGGAGTAGGCGGAATGGAAGCTGCCATCACCGCATGCGATCGTGGTCATAATGTAACTATCGTAGAAAAGAATGAAAAACTAGGCGGTACTTTATTGTTTGCTGATTATGGACATAAGCAGGAACTAAAAGATTTAAAAGATTACTATATCCGACAGGTTGAAAAGCGTGATATCAAGGTTTTATTGAATACAGAGGCTAATACAGCTTTATTAGATTCTTTAAATCCTACCGATATTATTGTAGCAGCAGGATCAACTCCAAGAGTTCCGAAAATTGCCGGTATTGAAAATGCACGTTATGCGACAGAGGCTTATTATCATCCGGAAACAATCGGACAAAAGGTTATTCTAATCGGTGCGGGTTTAATTAACTGCGAAATTGCGGTGAGCTTATTAAAAGAGGGCAAAGAGGTAACGTTGATTGAATTAACAGATCAAATCGCAAGAGATGCAAATATGTTTATCAAGCCAACATTAAATGAAATCTTTGCCGGGTACCCGGATACTTTACATACTGTTTTAAAGGCTGCTACAAAATCAATCTCTGCAAACGGAGTGACTTATACCGATGAAAACGGACAGGACATCTCCATTGAAGCCGATACTGTATTGTACGCAGTGGGCAGTGCACCAAATACTGCAATTGTAGAAGAAGCACAGGACTGGCCAAATTGGGAAACCTTTAGAGCCATTGGTGATTGTACCGGTGCCAGCATTGTTAGAAAGGCAATTCACCAGGGACATTTTGCCGCTCTTGATATTTTATAAGAAACAAGCTCGGATGTTTGTCATCCGAGTTTTTTCGTGGAATAATAAAGTATATGAAAATCAATTTACCTATCATTTATGATCGCCTGCAGTGCGAAAACATGAAACTGAAAGAATGTGACATATACGACCTGTCTTTGCAGCAGACCCGCTTATTTCAAAAGGAAGTGCCGCCACAAAAAGAATATGTCTATATTGTGTCCGGAAATGATTATGATCTTTACTACGAGATATTGAAAAGGAACAGTCTGATTCTCGTAAATCCACAAGATAGAATTCCAAATCGTAATGCCATAGTGATCGAGCAGGAAATCGATTTACTCTCTTTATTCTACCGGGCGCAGGATATTTTTCTGTTTTTTGAAAACTGGAGTCAAAGGGTAATCACTTCCATTTTAAAACAAAAGGATTTTGTTTCGCTTTCCAATGAAATAGGAGCTGTGCTGAACAATCCGATAGCGCTGTTTGACCTTTCATTTTGTCTGATTGGTACGGCAGGCACGATTCCGGAAAAAGAAAAGTTAAATCGAGAATGGATGGATATTCTGGAACATGGATTGGCACCTATTGAATCTTACAACATTCCTGAAAAAGACATGTATTTTTTTGCAAGACATAAAAATGAAGTCTATGTTCCGGCAGGAAATCCTTATGGAAACACAGATCTTTTTGTAAATATTTATGTTCATCATGAACTGTTCGGTATAGTTGCGGTGACCAATCTTCTGGCGGATATATCATTGGGTGACAAGGCAATTCTGACAATTGTACGAGATTACTATGAACAGTATTTTTCATTGTCTTTTAAAGAAAAGAGTAACTACAATGTCATTCATTATTATCTTCAACAATTGCTGGACCAGAAATATATTCCTTTTGAGACTTTGGAATATCATCTACAAAAGATTCATTGGAAAAGCACAGGTGTTTTTACATTAGGCTGTCTTTGTCAGAATTCCGGAGAATATATTCAAAATGGACAAATTGAACATGCGTATTCAAGAATTAAAAAGAAGATGAATGACATCATTTGTCTGGTGTATCATAACAACATTATCGTCATTCAAAACAATGACGAAGAACCTATTTCTTCATTAGAAAATGAAATAAAGAAATTGAATCTACGCTGTGGATTAAGCTTTACCTTTGGCGATTTAAAAGAAATCGGCATTGCCTATGAACAAGCGTTAGCTTCCATAGAATACGGCAGAACCAACAACAAAGATCAGGTTATATGGAGCTTTGAGGATGCCTATGTTGAATTTGTAAAAAACGAGCTTGGTCAGAAAAAGGATTTTTTGGTGCACCCGGTGATCAAATCGCTGGCTCAATACGATTATCTCCACAAAACGGAATATTTGAGATTACTAAAGACATATATCTTAGCCGGCCAAAATAGTAAAAAGGCAGCAGAATTATTATACATGCATCGAAATACGTTCCTTTATAAGCTGGAAAAAATAGAAAACATACTTAATATCAAAGTATCGAATCTAAACGAAAAGGAAAGAGAAATCATTCTATATTCCTTACTTCTCATATAAAATATAAGTCGCAGCAATATCGAGACTGAAAATGGGGGATTGTATGATTAAAACAGATATCTATATTGGATTAAATGACCGCATCACAAAAGAACAGAAATTTAACACCGGCCGATATATAGAAGTACTAAAAATGGTTTGTAGAAACTATCAGGTTCCGTTTTCCTTCAATTTGGTACAGGGAGGATATATGCATGAATCCGGAGAATATACAGAGGAAAATACATTGGTCCTCTCATTAATTGATATTGACGAACAAACCGTAAATGAAATTGCCGAGGACGTCTGTATGTTTTTCAATCAGGAATCAGTACTGATCACAACGGATCGAGTTCGTACACATAGTATTAAAAGAGTAGAAGATTAGAAATCAAAAAAACACCTTTGGAATGATATGAATCCAGAGGTGTTTTTGATTAGATTAACTTATTCGGTTCTCTTTCAACTTTTCATATTATTTTATTTTAAGATTTTTCTTCATTTTGCCTTGTACAGCTGCGAGTTTTTTATCCCTCGATTAAATATTCCAACAATTCATCTTTCGATAATTTCTCAATGCCAAAATCAGATAAATCTCTTCCTGTATTCCAGCAGTCTCTATTCATGATGGAGCCGCCTAAGGTTACCATAGAATCCATAATTGGTGTTTCAACACCGATATGTTTTGCCAGTTTAGACCATACCGCCAAACCAAATGGAATATCTTCTGTATAGTAACGATAGTTAAATGTAGGCGGAATCGCAATTTTCGCAAAGGAAGGATTGCCGGATACTGCCACACGTACATCATCGGTTTGGATGGCAGATCCAATTTCATGGGCAACGATGTCATATTTATATCCAAGTGCCTTTAAGATGGAACAGCGCTCCAGGTCTAACTGTTCTGTTGCTCGTGCTACACAATCGCTGAAGCCTTCTGTATAGTAATAGAATGGTTCCTTGGCATATTCTATTCTTCCGGCATTCAAAATACATCCCGGTACATGAATAATCGGATTTAAACTGGATAAGCCACAGGCAATGACGCTTTCACAGGATATAACGCTAGGGAATAATTCACTGATTATAGATATTGCTTCATCTGTATGTTTTGAAGGAATTACCCCAACTTTCAAAGGCTCAAAACGGCTCATCACAAGGACCTGTCCATCGCCCAGAAGTCTAACCGCATATGGAAGGGTATGCGATTCTCCCACAATAATCTGTTTTCCGGCTTTTTTGAATTCGTTATAGAAAGTTAACGATCCAAAGGTTCCCGGAAGAACGAAGACATACTGTCCTTCCTTAATTACTTGCGCAAGCTTGACTACCAATGAGTTATGTACAAAGGCCGGAACCATCACAAGAACTACTTCTGCATTTTCTACAGCTTCCTTTAAATCACTGGTTACTTTATAAATCTCTACTGTTCCTGTACCAATTGCGCCTTTATATTCAATCTTTTTAGTCTCAAATACAGACTGCATATGGGATACAAAATCTGCATCTTCATACAACGTAACCTCAAATCCCTTTACTGTTAAATCAGCTGCTGCGGCATGACCTCCATTGCCACCGCCTAAAATTGTAATGTGTTTCATATGTATAAACTCCTTCCTTGTTGTATTCATTATAGTGCCATATGGCATATCGAGAATAAATAATTCCAATTCATCCATATAATTTACACAATAAGAAAGGACCGGTTCCGGTCCTAATAGAGATATGAACTTATTTATCAGATGCTTTTAATATCGGTAACATGAAGGCTGCTTTGAAATACGATTGGTCAACAGAAAGGTTTAAAATCCCATTTGCCTGTTCCAAAGTTTTCCTTACTATCTTTAACCCAAATCCATGCATATCTTTATCATTTTTTGTTGTGTCGAGGGATGGATTTGCTGCCAATACGTTTTTTGTGACATAGTTTTTGATCTCACAATAAAAATACCCCTTCACATTTCGTATGGATATTTGAATATCCGGTGTTTTTTCTTTTCTGCTAGATTCAATCGCATTATCGATTAAATTGCTTAATGCTGTACCTGCAGCAGTATCATCATAGGCAATATCCTGGGGAAGGTTGATCTCAACATGAAAAGGAATATTGTATTTCTCTGCCTGCTCCTGCTTTTGGAGAAGCAGGTAATCCAAATATGTACTTCCGGTTTCCAAACTCTTTAAATTCGTTGATATTCGATCCACTACAGTACCGATTTCTTCTTCCAGTTTTTCATATTCCTGGTTGTGCATAAGAACCTGGAGTTTGAAGTATTGATTTTTCAATTCATGTCGTTCCTGGCGGATTTTGGTTCTTAGCTCTGAAATCTGTTCAAAAGCTGCCTGATCTGCTTTCGCACGTGTTAGTGCCTGAGATAAGCGATTTTGTTCTTCATAATGCCTTGCCAGTTCCGCAAACAAATAATAGATAACCGGCATATCCATCAGGAGAATTAAATAAGTGAGCGCATGTCCTAAATTCGGAAAATATCCCGGAATCATTACGGCGATAAGAATACTTAGAGGAAGATACAACATAATAATCTTAGTTTTTAGATTTAACTCTAAACCTGTTTGAATATGATGTCTTTTAAAGAGCTGGGAAAACATATATAGAAACAAGAAAAGAAGAATTTCCAGACCCAGATCCATAAAAATATAAAGATCTTGGTTTATTGTGCCTTCTAAGCTATACATCGGCAGACAAAAAGCTCGGTATAGTTGAATAGATGCTACAAAGAACAATATAAAGATTAACTTAGAAAAAAGCTTTCCCTGCAGATAATAATGTGATAGTAACAGTCCTAATAGGAACACACATAAAAAATAATAAAAATAATGAACAGGGGTAGAAAAAATTAAATCATCAAAGAAGGTCAGCAGAACACCTTGAAATAATAAGGTGAAAATCAAAGCTCCGGATAGAGTAAAAACCCATGAAGAATTATGGGCATATTTTTCCTTCACAGGGAAATTGGCCTGTAAAGAAATCAGCAGAAACATAAAACAAATGGTACTGTCGATCGAATAGGTTCTATAGAAATTATAAAACTGCTCTAACATTTATTCTTCCTCCGATTGTACAAGAGAAATGAATTGGCCGTGAACCTTTGAACTTAAAGAGCGGCTTAAAGGAATCACAGTATGATTGATCAATTGTATTTCACTTTTCCCGATTTGGTAAATAGCCCGCCAGTTGACAAGATAGCTTCGATGACATTGAATGAATCCCCATGGTTCCAGATTGTTTTTCATTTCATTCATAGTACAGCGAATCAAAGTATCTCGAGAAGCCGTCACCATTCTGCAGTCTTTTCTTTGTGCTTCCGCATATAACAGGTCATTTACATCAAAAGAGTAAATGTCGCCTGTAGATGCTTCTGTAATATAGATTATGTTTTGTGATTTCTCATGTATTTTAGACAGGATATCCAAAATGAGTTTATCCATTTCTACTTCAAAATAGTTTTTCCGTATAAACCGGAAAGGCTGCACTTCAAAGGAACGAAATACCAGCTGGTCCTGACTTGAAATGAATACAATCAATGCATGAGGAAAGATTGCTTTAATTTTGGAAGCAAGAGTAATCCCATCCATTCCCGGCATTTCAATATCAAGAAACAGAATGTCATAATGGGTGG
>AUXO011113190.1_pt1 | contig 10103 bp, 15 predicted proteins | sample 768731 | NCBI WGS metagenome assembly AUXO01 (sample SAMN02715735, study PRJNA202380) | gut metagenome | biome: sheep rumen | host: Ovis aries | place: New Zealand: Palmerston North | reverse complement strand
ACAACTTTTTAAATTAATAAAATAATTTTTAATGTTAAAAAAGTTTAAATTATATTTATATTATTTTAATTTTAAGTTTATCATCTATAATTTTTTTCATTGCCCTACATATAAAATGATTAAAATTCAAATATTTATCATAATTGTTGTCATTTGCCCCAATGAAAGGAAAAGAATAACTAAAATTTTTTATGAATGTATCAACAACCATAAAATTGTCTTTAGTTATTTTATCACGATATGATATACCATAACTTTTTAATATTTTATATGTTCTAATACAATTTTTTTTGAAACAATCTTCAAATTTATTCAAAATTTGTGGATTTAAACGTATGTATTGATATAACTCTGTTACTTCATGTATATTTTTTTCATATTCTTTATAATATCTTACTAAAAATTGCTTATTAATAATGCTTAATACATCTTTAATAGTTGGAATTTCGCCTTCATATGTAATCTCTTTATGACATTTTTTACATTTTTCATAATCATTCATTGATATTTGATTTATTTTTTTAAAAGGCATAAAAACGTTAATTGAATTTTTAGGTATCTTACTTAAAGAACTACCATATAAAAAGGATGCAGGCTTTAAAAAATATTTAATGACTGGAAGTATATGCTCCTTATTGTTTATGAACATATATTCTGGTATTCTAAAATCATCATCATAAAATTTTGTATGGTAATCTAATTTATTGATTTTGATAAAATCGTCTAACTCGTTTTGTTTTACGAGTATATTCTCTTTGGTATAAGAGTTTTGCGCAAATGGTGTGACATTAATAATTGTTACCAATGATTCTTGAGTAAATATTGTTGGTGTTGTCACTAAAGCATATTTAGTCTTATCTTTATTCCGAAGATATATTTCTGTTTTTGCCATATATTATTTAATGAATATTACTCCTTTATTAATATTATCTTTTTATTAAGATTATCTATTTTAATACAAGATAGACTGTCTAAAACATTGTTACCAATTAAGCAAGTACCTTTATCACTACTTGCCACGCTAACTTTTACGTTATTTACAACAAATTCATTATTTGATAATTTCTTATTTACATTATTTATACTAAAAAATTCATTAAGTGATAATTTCTTAATTACTATGACATCAGTTGTATCTTTAGTACCATCTGCGGTGATACTAACTTGTGGAAGTCTATAATCATCTTCACTTATAAGACCCCTTTGTTTTAAAGCGTTCACAATTGAAGGTGTAATTTGTGTAGTTGATGCCCCAGTATCAAAAAGCATTTTAGTATAAACACCATTTAATGAAACATATATATATTTACATCCATTGTTTTCAGAAAAGTCTATATAAAATAATTTACCCCTTTCAGACGTATCAATTGATAATCTATTATGTATAGACTTTTTAGGTGTGGTTATGGTGTCAGTTGTAAAAACTTTATTGCAAGTATCAACCATAAACTTTCTTGCTGAAGCCGAAAATACTAAAATTATTACACCAATGATTATTAAGTATATAAGCACACCAAAACAATCATATAAAAAACCACCAATTTTATTTAGAATTTTCATAATATTTATTTTTTTTTTTATTTGTAATTCTTTAACTTTATTATCTTTATGTAATGCAAAGATACGACATTTTATTAAACTAATCAAACATTAAATGTTAAAAAAATAAAAAAAAAAGCAAGTAAATTGATTACTTGCTTTTAATTTTATCCACAATAGTTGATAATATTTCATATGCTTCTGCTAATCCAGCGGTATCATCGAGTAAGACGTTAAAATACGGCTTTTTTGTATTTAAAATAGGGCTTTCATTAACAAAATCCACGTTAATACCTAATTTTTTACAATACTTTATCTTATTCTTTAATACATCTTCATCTGGTTCTGCTGTATATAGACACATTACAAAACCTAATTTACTACATTCAACTAGCAAATCAATAACACATGAATAGTCACCGCCTTTTTTATGAGTATCAAAAACTGTGTTATCAAAATCATAGCCAATGACCAAATTGCCATAAAGTTGATATTGTTTCCATACTCGTTCAATTGATGCCTCTTTAGTGCATGGATGTGTAAAAGGTTTCATTATTCACTAAATTTAATTTTATTTTCAGCCAAATAATCCTTAAAGGTTGAATTATCAAAATCGGCAACAAAATCAAGAAGGACATTAACCTTATCGCCAAATCCTTCCTTTACCAAATCTTCTACGGTATTCTTAACACAAAAAGAACCTGCAATACCACAAACATGAATTTCGCTAGGCTTAACAATATCAAATGTTTCGATGATACGCTTTTTAGAATTTTCATTAGCAAGAATTGAATATTCCTCAGTTTCTGGCTTCAAACCCTTTGTAAGAATATCGTAATCAATATGCGCATTTCTAAGTACATTGATTATGGTATTATGAATTGCAGCACCTTGAGTAAATTGTACACAATGTGCTGGCCATGCTCCATTGTTTTCAACAAAAGAAGAATGATTAGTTGGATGCCAATCAGCGGTAAGCATGATTTTGTCATAATCTTTAGCATTTTTTGCCAAGAATGTACCAAGCCTACCAATCATATCAGTAGCCTTTGGTACTGCTAGTGTGCCATCAATAAAATCATTCTGGCAATCTACAATGATTAAAATTTTACCCATTTTTCTTAATTTTTTATATATAAACTTTAGTATGTTCATAGACTTTTCTTTTTAATACGATATTCTGCAACAGTTAAAAGTGCTCCATTTTTAGTGACCATATGCTCATTATCTACAATATAGCCACTTTCATCGGTTAAAATATCAACGTAATCCTTAAAAGAAAACAACCAATTTAATGGAGAATTAATATAAGGAAATGACCCACTCATGAACCGATATGGATTAGTATCTTTAAACCAATCAGGAACATCATTAGTCTTATATAATTCTAAAATATGTTGTAAAGAATTAGCATAATTCATAAGATATTCATTGGTTATATGAATGTCTGCCAATTCTTCTCTATGTTGGATATAGAAATGAATATTATTTAAAACATTCATAACTAATTCCAACATTGTATCTCCTTCATTAATTGTTTTTAAAATGCCCATATTGTTTTTTTTTTTATATTGCAAAGATATACAAAAAAACGGAAACTACCAAATAGTTTCCGTTAAAAATTGTTAAAAAGGATAATCTTCTCCAAGTACATTATGAATGTTTTGCTCATAATCTTTAAGAATCACATCATGATAAGTGTTATACAAATCATTCAATTGCTCATTTGAATACTCGTTTTCCACAAGTTTAAAAATGTTTGATGCTTCAATTTTCAAAATGTTTTTCTTAAAGCCTTGAATATCCTTACCATTGCAGATTTCTAAAACCCAATCAAGATAAGGCGAAACATAGCCTAGATATTCAACAAACGCTAGAAAAATACAATAATTGATAGTTTTTCTTTCTAAAGCCAATTCAGTCTCTAGTGTTTGCTCTTGCGTGTTAGTTGTTGTTCCAACACCTTCACTTTCATGTTCTAAAATCATAATTTTTTAATTATTTAATTTTCTTATAAATGCTATAAAATGATGGTCTGCTAATTTGCTTAAATATTAGTTTATACGTCTCTTGTGGGCGCATTAAACGTCTAACATCAGCCTCGACTTCTTTAGTTTTAAGTTTATCAATAATTTTAGGATGGTCTAACTTTGTATAGTAGATTACAGCGTAATTAGATATGAAATTAGACGAAATTTCTACCACATTTGCTGCTAATTCATTGGCTTCTTCGTCAAGCAAAAAACGCTTTAATATCGTACCAAACATTTCATAATTTTTTTGCTCAAATTTTGTCAATTTATCTATTTCAGTATCAATGAACAAATAATCATTAGATACAGAAACATTAGCATCATCCTCATGCTCATTATTAGCCACACTAGATTTTTCAACTTTCAATGCTTTAGTTGTTGGCTTAGGCATATACTTTGTATGGTCTATTGTTTCGTTTTTAGTAACATTTAAAACTGTTTTTTTATCCTCTGATTTTAATGTTACGTGTCTTACTTCATTATCTAATTTGATAATTTGTTTATTAACTTTTAATCCATTAAAAGCATCGTTTATAATCTCGTTTTTTGGCTTGCTAACTCGACCAAAGTTATAAATTGATATATTTTTATCATTCCAAAGGGGAGTATGCCGACCCAAATTATTATTATTATGTGAATTATGATAATAATTGTTATTATTACCACCATCAATATCAAATATATCTGATATATTTACATCAATAACAAACAAAAAAATGAATGAAAATGCTACTAATAGCCACATAAACCCATACATACTATAATCAATAGTATTGGATGCATATAAATATGATTCGTCATATTTCATAAAATATGAGGCAGATTTAAATACGCTATATATAAATCCAATCCATTCAACTAAATTAAATATAGTTTTCATTAAGAACAATTTTTATTATTAACATCACAAATATACACATTTTTTTTTAGAATAATAAAAATTAAATGTTAAATTATATTAACATAGTATCTTTATGAACTTGATACATACATTCACGACTTGCAAGTTTGGCTTTTTTAGCAACAATAACGTAGTAAACTAACAAACGTTTGTTACCGCTAATCTCAATTTCGCCATCTACTATGTTTATGTCACAATCTAAAACCAAAGAAATGCAAGTTTTACCTAAATCGTCAGAAGTTAGATAATCACGATTAGTATCGAATTGAAACTTAATAATTTTCTCTGGACGGAATGGAAAGACAACCAAATCTTTAGAAAAAGAATCAAAACGCTTATCCTTAGATGAATCCTTATAATTATTCTTACCATTCATTAAGGTCTCCATCATGTAATCATATTTCATCTTAATCTTCTTTTTCTTCAAAATTTTTGGGAAAATTTCTTCCATTAATGGTGTCTTAGACTTATGACCATATAACTCATTGTAAAGTTTTTTGATTTCTTCATCTGTTAAATTAATAGCAAAATTACCATTTGACTTACTAGCAATTTCGCCACCATCATAATTATCATCAACCCAAGCCCATTTTTCTGCATTATATGGAATTGTAGTACGGTCAGTTATATCTACCGACCAATCACCATACATATCGGCAAACTTCTTATTAACGTAAAAATAGTTATTAAGATACTTATTATTGGCAATGTTGCGATAACCACACATTCTTCCAAGTAGTGCTTGAGCAGTTGTTTGAGCAGTTATTGAATAATCATATATCATATAGATATAATCCTTATATGATGATGGTATTGTAATTCCTGCACGAAATGCTCCCTTTATGAGAATGAGCAAAGGCTTAACCTTACGACTTCTTCTACCTTCATTATAGTCTATGTTCTTTTCAACGAGATTTCCAAGTTCTGCGTTGAAATTTTCGTAATCAATATGTGAGGACTGTGAAACAATTTCCAAAATATTAAAATTATTTTGAATATAATCATTTCCCAAAAGTGTGTCGAATTTACGTGTACGAATAATGATTGCACCAGATTCATTATTATCTGACATACGCTTTCTTGCGTCCTTAATCATATTAAAAATTTCTCCAGTTGCAAAATCATCTTTATTTGCTTCCTTAATAAGGTCATTATCAAGATAGTCTTTTACACCAATATATGAATTATCAGTCGGCAATTCAATTAAAGACTTTGCATTAGCCTTATCTGATACAATTTCATTAAATGGTGTTGCTGATACTGATAGAATATATGTGTTTTTAACAATCAAATTAGTATTATCTTTCCAATCAATTTCATGATTTGTTAAAAACTGAGTTAAAACTTGACGTTCATGTGAACCATAATGTGATTCGTCAATGATAAGTAATGTGTTTTCAAGATTTCCTTCATAGCGAAGCAAATCATTATTTTTCATCACGAAAAACTTATAATTAACATTCTCATTTGCATTTGAATAACCAGTATAAGTGTTGTTAATATTAGCAACATTTGTTTGAGTGAATAAACGCTCAATTGTTTGGTTTTTCAAACCGCAATCATTCATTCCAGTAACAAAAATACACTTTTTGATACCCATTGTCTTGCCAATATTATCAGAATTTAAAAGATTAACTACGGCATTACAAACACCAGTTTTACCACTTTGCATTTGTGCCAACAAAATAACATGATGGCTACGAGTAGTCTTTTCAGACATTCTTGACAAAATTTTGATTGCAGTATTAATTTGATTGTCATGAATATAACTATCAGAATTAACATCTGTTGTAATTCTACCACAATTAATATTAAGATTGTTAATTTTACGTGTTATTGCTCTTATCATTTTTATACCTATTTTTTTTTTAACAATGCAAAGGTACAACAATTTAACTAATGTGCCAAATAAATAATGTTAATAAATGTTAATAAAAAAAGTTGATAAGGTTATTAACCCTATCAACTTATTTATTTTTTATAGTTTATTTTCGACTATAAAATGTGCTTCCATTGAGTCTTTATACATAATACGTATATGACCCTCTTTTTCATCCTTTACATAAGCGTATGAATCACTTTTATTTGTAAAAGTAACATTACGTGATTTAGAAGTATAATAATCGGACATCTTCATTGGTGGAAGATGATACTTAACATTAAGTTTAATATCATCCCATTCTACCATTCTTTTTATATCCTTCCAAGTTCTTGGGGATGATGAATTATTTTCAGACTTTAATGGGCAAATTGGCGAAGTAATTTTATCAGTAGCATTATTTACAGTTTCGGCTCTATTTAATGCAATAAGTGTCATTCTCTTCAATGTTGGATGTTTACAATAATAATTATAATAATAATTAACTCCACCGATTGCATTAAGTCTTTTTTCTAAAAACTTGCAATCACGACAATTTTTATCAACGCAAGTTGTTACTTCTTTTTGATTTTCCATCGTCTAAAAAAAAATTAATAGTGATAATCATATTCATCCCTATCAGTATCTTCTTCTGCGTCTTCAAAATCATCATTATTTTCTTCATCATCAAGAAAGTCTTCAAAGTCTTCTTCATCTTCATCGCCATTGTCATTAGGCATATTATCAAATGGCATTTTTGGCATCGGTCTATTGAAAACCCTAGCGAAGACTTCTTCATCACTTAGATTGTCAAATGAATGATAGAAACGTTCAAAAGAATCACCTTCTGCTCTATCAGTCCTACTCCAGTAATCAAAAAGCATCTGCTCTCTTTGAGAAAGTTGTTCCATACCATGTTTGGCACGTTCATTAAGAGGTATTTGCATCATTTGATTTTGCTGAAAATTAATCGCTTGCAAAAATTCATCACCAAACAATGAATAACAAGTGTTTTCAAAAATATCTTTGACAAACATTGACATATACATTGGGTCAATTTTTCGCTCTTCCACAAATACGTGAAGTAGCAAATTTGTCATTGACATTGCAAAATTATAATACTCATTATTGAAGAAATTAGGACTGTGTGAGTCTTTTTCAACAACTTCTATTAATTTATTGATACTATTAATAAACGGTGTCCTTGGCAAATGAAAATTTTTTGCTCTTTTTGCATAGTTTTTACGGAAATATCCATAAAACCTATAATTCTTTACAGTACGAAGCAGATATTCTCCACATCTACTAGTAATTGCATTTTTTTCTTCTCTTGTAATCATATATATTTTTTTTTACAATGCAAAGATATAAATTTTTTTCATAAAATAAGAAAAATAAATGTTAAAAAAAATTAATTTTTCTTATTGGTTTGATAGCCATTTTTTGTATTCATCGTTAAGTTCCAAATGAAAAATAACACCTTCGTCTGTTTTATCGAATTTAAATAGATACAAAGTTGGGCAATCAAGTATAGCATCACCATACAATTTATATAAGCATTCTAAACTTGGTATGCCATTATATGTATTACGTGAATAATGACGAAATTTTCGATATTTATCACGATAAAAAGTTTTCAAAAAATAAATGAATCTTTTATATTTAGATAAAAATTCATCGTATTCATTTTTAATTAAAGGCTGAGACATAATTTCTATTTCTATATTAAAAATAGTTAAATATTATTTTCTTTTGAGTCTAAGTAGTAAATTGTAGCCACAGTCATATCAATTATTGATTGTATATCTCGCCAATCAATTATTTCTACTGGTGTATGCATATTACGATTAGGCACAGAAATAAGGGCTGTTTTTGCATTGGTAGCACCTTTCTTAATATCTAATGTGTCAGTACATCCACTACCAAGTGAAAAACTCTGGAAAGGAATTTTATTACCCTCACAAATATCTTGAATTAATGATGTAAATTCTATATTGCTATCAGGTCCGTATGCTAATGCACCACCTTTACCTAGACGAATATCGCCCCACTCTTTTTTATCTACCGTTTCATCATCAGTTGCAAATGTAACATCATAGTCGATTGAATAAGTAGGGTTAATCTTTTTACTTGCGAGAAATGCACCAGTTGCTCCAACTTCTTCTTGAGTACAAGCAACACCATACACTTTTAAATTACGTGGTGGATTTTGTGACAATCTTCTAAATACTTCGCCAACAACATAAATGCCTACTTTATCATCCAATCCACGTCCTGTAAATCTATTACAACCTAATTCAATTGGAAGCATATCAACAATGACCGCATCACCAACTTGAACATACTCTAATGCCTCTTCTTTTGTTTCAAAACCGCAATCAATTTTCATTGATGATATTGGTGTAACTTTATCCTTTTCATCGTTTTTACGCTCAATATGAATAGGCTTTTTACCAATTACACCATGAATTTTAATATCCGATTTACGAGTTAAAATTGTAACACTACGACCAAGTATTGTTTTAGGGTCAACACCACCATTACTAATGAAATAGATAAATCCATTATCATCTATATATTGTACTTTTAAACTAATTTCATCAATATGTCCTGATAACATTATACTTTTAGTACCTTCACCAATTGAAAAACATGAATTTTTAATTGCATCTGTAAATTCATGAACACCAAATTGAAGCATAAATGTATTAAAAACATTGATAGCATTATCTTCATGTCCAGAAGGACTAGGTGTTGTAATTAAATGTTTTAAAAAAGTTTTATCTAATATCATATTTTTTTTTTATTTTAATAAATTTGTTTTGGTCGAACTAATAAATGATGCTTAATGGTGTCTTTATATATATACCCATACTCGTCTTCATTAAAATAGTACACATACATCATTTCGCCATAATTGTATTCAACTGTAATTTTTGTACCTTTTTGGTTGAGATATGATGGTAAATATAAGGTTTCACCTTCTTTAATATCTTCCCATTTAACTTGAAGGGGAAGTTTTTTAAAATTACTATAAATGCTCATAACATTAAACGATTAGTTTAATCTTAAATTTCTCTTTGAGTGAATTGATATTATCATTATATTTATGACGAGTTAATAGTCTATGCTCCATAGTGCCCTTATAAATCATTATTGTATTATTATCATTATCTTTATTAATATCAATACATTTAAGATAATACGGAAGAACATCTTTAACATATATATCTTTTGCCTCAGTAATACCTAAGCGAGCAATATGATATATTTCACCGATTTTTATATCTTCCCACGGAATTTGTGGCTTAATCAAATCAGTTGATATAATTTTTTTATCAGTTGTATATGAAGTTCCCATTGTATTTTAATATATTTTTTTACGTTTAGTTAAAAGATGATATTCTATAGTGAATTTAGTCATAACTTTTGTTAAATTGGTTTTTATATCGCATATACCACAAGTAATAGCATTTTTACTTATAATCCTAACAGTGCTAGGCTTTCTCACAGTTTTCTCACTATTCGTAGATGTGCAATTGAAACCACAAAAAGTAAGGGATGGGATATAATATTCCTCACCTACTTTTATATCTTCCCACGGAATTTGTGGGGGAATTTTCATTATTTGTGAATATGTAGCCATTTTAATTTATATTATATATTTTATATTTCAAAGCAAATATATATATTATTTTTTTTAAAAACAATAATTTTAATAAATTATTTTATATTTTTAACATTTTTTAAATTTTATTTTGTTTTTTAATTT
>AUXO010095820.1_pt1 | contig 10103 bp, 3 predicted proteins | sample 768731 | NCBI WGS metagenome assembly AUXO01 (sample SAMN02715735, study PRJNA202380) | gut metagenome | biome: sheep rumen | host: Ovis aries | place: New Zealand: Palmerston North | reverse complement strand
TTTAAAGAGAATAAGGAAAAGGTAAAAGAAATTAAAAAAGGCTTAAGCGCCTTTGATCAAGATTAAGCAGGAAAATTCCTGCTTTTTTATTTTATTCATAATGTTGACATTATAGGATATATCCTATAAAATATAGTTGGAGGAAGATATATGCCAACAATAGCATCATTTTATGGGATTATGATAATGATGTACTTGAAGGATAAGGAGCATGAGCCACCACATATTCATGCATTCTATGGTAATTTTTGTGCTACATTTACAATAAAGGATGGTAAGCATTGGAAGGGAGAATTCCCTAAAAACGGAATTAGACTAGTAGAACAGTTTGTGAAAAAGTATTCTAAGGAATTAGAACAGATGTGGGAAACAGGAATTTATAAGCGACTTCCACTATTTGAATAAGGAGGATAAATATGTTTAATTATTTAAAAAATATTGTATTAAAGGAAAACTTAATAATTATATCTGAATTCAATGATGGTAAAGTCACTTCTTATGATTTGAAAAAAATATTTAGTGAATATCCTATTTTTAAAGAATTATTAAATGACAATTCTTTATATAATAGAGGACATTTACCTCCAGATGGCAGTGGAATAATTTGGAATGATGACATTGATATCGCAGCTGAAGAATTATATTATAATGGTACGTTAATAAACACTAAGGATGTTTTGGATATACGTATAGTGGTTGGTAATATGATTAGTAAAGCTAGGACAGAAAAACATATGTCACAAACTGAACTTTCTCGTATAACAAGAATTCATCAGGCAGACATCTCCAATATCGAACGAGGCATCACAAATCCTTCAGTCAAGACACTTGACAGAATAGCTAAGGGCTTAGGCTTAAACCTTAAGCTATTTCTAGAATAATATTTGAAAAAATATGATTAAGTTTTGTAGATTATGGTGCTGATAAATATATTTTTTAAAAATACAGGCAGGAAATTTCCTGCTTTTTAATTTTTGTATTATTTAATTTGTTTATAACTATGTTATAATGGTATAAAGCAGAGTACGGTGAATTTAATAATTTAAGGAGATGGTTGATTTGAAGTATTACCCATTATCAAAGACAGAAGAAGGCATTTATTTATCTTGTCTTGAAAAAACAGATGCTTATAATTTAGCAAATCTTGTTAATCTAGGAAAAAATATAGATGTTGAAATGCTAAAGGATTCTATTAAAAAGGTATTTGCGGCTCATCCATATCTATTTACTAAGCTATCTTTAGGTGATGATGGCTTAATTTATAAGCATATTGAAGAGTCTAAATTAGATATACCTTATTTTGAGGTTGATAAATTAGATATTAAATCTGATCCTTTCGAGCTTTTAAATAATTATTTATTTAGATTAGCTATTTATAAGTGTAATGGTGAATATTATTTTTTATATGATTTTCATCATATTATTTTTGATGGTACATCTATTAAATTATTTATCGACCAAGTGTTAGAGGTATATGAAGGTAAAAAGATAGAAGCCGAATCATATGATGCCAATATTTATGCAGAAGCTGAATTAGAAGAATTAAAATCTAAAAAATATGATTCAGCAAAGGCTTTTTTTGAAAAGAGTATTATTGATACTGAGGTTGATTCAAATTTAGTTTTTGATAAGAATGATGGTAAGGCCATTTGGAATAGATACGATACAAAATTAAATATTAAAAATGCTGATGTTAAAAGCTTAACTAAAAAGCTTAATATTAAAACATCAACATTCTTTTTAGCTTGCTTCTCATTCTTATTATCTAAAATTAATATGGATGATAAGGCCCTATTTTTAACTGTAAATAATGGTAGAAATGAAAAACTAAATAATACCTTAGGAATGTTTGTTAAAACATATCCATTCTATTTAGAAAATAAGGAATTAGTAAAGGATTATTTAGTATCTGCAAATGAATATCAAATAGGGGCAGTTAATAATTTATTATATCCTTTTTCTAGTTTACTTAAGGATTTAGGTATTAATTCAAGTATTTTATTTGCTTATCAGGGTGATTATTTTTATAAGACTAAATTAAATAATAAAGAAATATATATAAAGCCTTTAGAAAGAAAAGATGGTAAGGAAGATTTAAGTATAGAGCTTCATAGAGATAGTAATGAATTTATTATTTGGGTTGAATATAGAAATGATAGATATGAGGATTCAACTATAACTCATCTAGTTAAATTATTTGATCAGGTTATGAAGGAATTTTTAGTTAAGGAAAAGCTTGATGATATTAATTTAGTAAGCGATGAGGAACAAAAGCTTTTAGATTCATTTAATGATGTTGATCCATCATATATTAATTTTAATGAAACTATCCTTGATAAATTTAAAAAATCAGTAAAAAATTATCCTAATAATTTAGCTGTTGTATTTAAGGATAAGAAATATACATATAAAGAGGCTGATATCTATTCTAATAGATTAGCTAATAAGCTTGTGGAGATGGGCTTAAAGAAGGAAAATGTTTGTTCAATATTAATTAAGAAGAGCGAATTTATCGTACTAGCATCGCTTGGTGTAATTAAGAGTGGTGCCGCCTACCAGCCACTAGATCCTACATATCCAGAGGAAAGATTAAATTTTATGGTTAAGGATTCAAGAGCTAAGGTTTTAATATTAGATAGAGATTTAGATGGCTTAATTAATGAATTTAATGGACCAAAAATCTATACAGATGAAATTATTAATTTTGAAAATATAAATGATCCAAATATTAAAGTAGATCCTAATGATTTATTTATAATGCTTTATACATCAGGCTCAACAGGCTTACCTAAGGGTGTTATGCTAGAACATAGAAATATAAACACCTTCGTTTCGTTCTACCATAAGGAATATGAAGCAGATGAAAATTCACATATGGCTGCCTACGCATCTTATGGCTTTGATGCTGATATGATGGATTTATATCCAGCATTATGCTGTGGAGGTACTGTCTATGTAATACCTGAGGAATTGAGACTTGATTTAGTTAAGCTTGGTAAATTTTATAATGATAATAAAATTACCCATTCTTTAATTACAACTCAGGTTGGTAGACAATTTGCCACAGAGCTTGAAATTAAATATTTGAAGCATTTCTTTGTTGGTGGAGAAAAGCTAGTTCCAATTGAACCACCTAAAGGCTATATTTTACATAACGCCTATGGTCCAACTGAGGGAACGGTTTTTTGTACTGAATATATAGTTGATAAATTATATTATAGAGTTCCAATTGGAAAAAATTTAAATACTTATAAATTTTATGTATTAGATAAGAATAAGAAGAAACTTCCAACTCTTGTATCAGGTGAATTATATATTTCTGGTCCACAGGTAGGAAGAGGCTATTTAAATAGAGAAAAGGAAAATAAGGAAGCCTTCCTAACTAATCCATTTGATGATGATCCTATGTTTAAGAGATTATATAAGACAGGAGATATCGTTAGATTACTTGCTGACGGAACTGTTGATTTTATAGGTAGAAAGGATGGACAGGTTAAGATTAGAGGCTTTAGAGTTGAGCTTACTGAGGTTGAAAAGATAATTAGAGAATTTGATGGAATTACTGATGCCACAGTAAAGGACTTTACAGATCCATCAGGTGTTAAATTTATCTGTGCCTATGTAGTTTCAAATTCTAAGGTTGATGTAGCAAAGCTAAATGAATTTATAGGCTCTAAAAAGCCACCTTATATGATTCCTGCTTATACTATGCAAATAGATAAAATTCCTCTAAATCAAAACCAAAAGGTTAATAAGAGGGCTCTACCTATGCCTGAGCTAAAGGTATCAGAAAAGGTATTACCTGAAAATGATTTAGAAAAGGAAGTTTATGATATTGTTAAAGATGTTATTGGTCATGATTCATTTGGTGTAACAACAAATCTTTATGAGGCTGGTTTAACATCAGTATCATCTATTAGACTTACTATTTTACTTTCTAAAAAATTTAATAAGGATGTAGATAGTAGCGATATTAATAATAATCCAACAGTAAGAGATTTAATTAAGGCTTTAGGCGATAAATCAGATACTAAGGAATATGACATATTAGAAGAATATCCTTTAACAAAGACTCAAGAGGGTATATTTGTTGAATGTGTTTCAAAGCCAAATTCTACAAATTATAATATTCCATTCTTATTTAAGCTACCAAATACAATTGATTTAAATAAGCTATTTGATAGTGTCGTTAATACTATCAATAATCACCCTTATGTTAAAATAAAATTATTTATGAATGATAGTGGTGATATATTAGCTAAAAGAGAAAATTGTGAGGCTGTAGTTGAAAGAATAAAGGTCGATAAAATCGTTCCAAAGAGCCTAATTAGACCATTTGAAATATTAAATGGTAAATTATATAGAGCTGAAATAATAGAGGCCTCTGATGCTAATTATTTATATTTAGATTTCCACCATATCATATGTGATGGTACAAGTGAAGCTATTTTATTAAATGATATTAATAAGGCTTATTTAGGTGAAAAATTAGAACCAGAGGAATTCTTAGGCTTCGATGTTGCCTTAAAGGAAAAGGATGACCTAAATTCTAGTAAGTTAGAAAAGGCTAAGGCATATTATAATAACATTTTAAAGGATATTGATGGTGAATATTTAATTAAGAAGGATTTAAAGACTTCTGATATTTCTAAATTACAATCAAAAGATTTTATTATAGATTTAGATAGTGATAAGCTAAAGGAATTCATAGATTCTAATAAGCTTACTTTAAATGCATATTTTAATTTCGCATTCGCATTTACATTAAGTAAATATTTATATAAAAATGACGCCTTATATGTAACTATTTATAATGGAAGAAATTCAGCTAAGCTTGAAAACACAGTTTCAATGCTAGTAAAGACATTACCTGTATATATTAAATATGAAGAAGATAGTAAGATATTAGATAAGCTTTCTTTAATGAAGGATATGTTATCAGGTATGCAGGCTAATGATCTATATTCATTTGCTGATATTTCAAGAGATTATGATATTAAGGCTGATATCATGTTTGCATATCAAGGAGATAGCTTCATCTTCGATAAAATAGGTAAACAAAAGGTAGAGGCAATACTATTAGAATCTGATACACCAAAGAGTGCCTTTGGTCTAGATGTATTCTTAGAAAATAATAAATTTAGATTACATTTTGAATGGGATGAGGCAATCTATAATATTGAAACTATTAAATCATTTGAAAGATTATATGAGCTTGTCTTAAATGAATTAAATAAGAGGGTATTTATTAAAGAGATTAATACATTACCTGAAGAGGATAAGAAGCTATATGAGAAATTTAATGATACATATGTAGAAATTCCAAATATTACTATTAATAAGCTTCTAGAGGAAAATGCTAAAAAGTATCCTAATAAGGATGCGGTAATAGGCTGTAATAGAAAATATACATATAAGGAATTTAATGAGGCATGTAATAAGGTCGCAAATACCTTATATGATAGTGGTGTTAGACTTGAAACTAAGGTTGTAATGCTTATGCCTAGAATTGCTGAGGCATATGTAGTTAGACAGGGTATTATTAAATCAGGTGGAGCCTTTATTCCAATTGATCCAAAATATCCAGATGAAAGAATTGAATATATCATTACAAATTCTGAGGCTAAGCTATTAATTTCTACAAAAGAAATAATTGAACAAAAGAAAGATATGATTACATCTACAAATGTTAAGGCCTTAGCTATAGAAGAAATATTAAAATCTAATAAGGTTAATAACCTAGATTTAGATATTCCTCAAACTTCTTTAGCCTATATGATTTATACATCAGGTTCTACAGGTAAGCCTAAGGGTGTAATGATATCTCATCATAATTTAATTAATTATGTTTTAGATGGTAAAAATATTGGTACATCATTATATAGAAATATTAAAGAAGGAGCGATAGGCTGTTCATTTGCTTCATTATCATTTGATGCTTCACTTCAAGAAGAATGTGTTCCTCTAACTCATGGCTATACTGCAGTTATCGCATCAGAAGAGGAAATTGAAAATCCATTAATGCTAGCTAAAACATTAATTAAGAATCATGTTAATATAATGTTTATGACCCCATCATTTGTATCTAATTTTATAGATATGAAGGAATTTGTTGAGGCCTTAAGAGGCTTTAAGGTATTAGATATGGGAGCTGAGGCTGTACCTACTGAGCTTTGTCAAAAGCTAAGAAGCTTAGGTGTTACGGCAGATATCTATAATGGCTATGGCCCAACTGAAACTACTATTACTTGTACATATCATAAGGTAGTTGATAAATATGTTACAATTGGTAAGCCATTTGCTAATACTAAATTATATTTGCTTGATAAGAATGGTCATATTTTACCAATTAACGCAATAGGTGATTTAACTATCGCAGGTGATCAGGTAGGCTTAGGCTATTATAAGCTTCCTGATAGAACTAAGGCCTCATTTATCGAGGTAAATGGCTTAAGAGCCTATAGAAGTGGCGATTTAGCTAGATATAATAGTGAAGGTAATATTGAATTCTTCGGTAGACTTGATAATCAGGTTAAGCTAAGAGGCTTAAGAGTTGAGCTTGATGAAATTGAAAAGGTTCTAAATTCTTATCCAAATATTACAAGAAGTATTATTATGGTTAAGACAAATAATGTTGATGGTGATTACCTTGCTGCCTACTTTACAGCCAATAAGATGATCGATAAGGAAGATTTAACACTTCATATGTCTAAATCACTTACTCCTTATATGGTTCCAAAGGCTATGATGCAGTTAGATAAAATACCTTTAACTCCAAATGGTAAGATTGATAAGAAGGCTTTACCAGAAATAGAGGTTAAGAAGGAAAATAAGGTAGTTAAGGAAGCTACAAATGAGCTTCAAAGGAAATTATTAAATATATTTAAGAAGTCATTAAATAATGATAATGTTGGTATAGATGATGATTTCTTTGATTTAGGTGGTACATCACTTTCTGCAAGTAAGGTTGCAATGCTAGCCTTAGGAGAAAATCTTCCAATTGCTTATAAGGATATATTTGATTATTCAACAGTTGTTGAATTAGAAAAATATATTAATTCACTAAATGGTGTTGTTGAAGAGAAAAAGGAAGAAGCTGAATTTAATGATTTAATTTCACTTAAGGATAATATTGTTAAAAATATCGATGATATTAAAGAAGAAAGAAAGCTAGGTAGAGTATTACTAACTGGTGCTACTGGCTTTTTAGGTATTCATATTTTAAAGGAATTATTAAATCAAAAGATGGATGTTGTTGCCTTAGTAAGAGGTAAGAATATCGACGCTAAAATGAGACTTACAGGCTTACTAGCATATTATTTTGATTCACCTTTAGAGGATGAACTAAATAAATATGTTAAGGTTATAGATTCTGATATTACTAATGATAATTTAGATGAATTATTAAAGGATGAAAAGTTTGATACTATCATTAACTGTGCAGCGATAGTTAAGCATTTTGCTCAAGATGATATTATTGAAAGAATTAATGTTGGTGGAGTTAAAAATTTAATTAAGATTGCTAAAAATAAAAAGGTAAGATTAATTCAAATTTCAACATTAAGTGTTGCAGGTGAAAATATTGATGATAGATTTAATCAATACTTTAGAATGAAGGAAAATATGCTATCATTTGGTCAAGATATTTCTAATAAATATGTTCATTCTAAATTCAATGCTGAAAAGGCCGTTTTAGAGGCTATTAGTGATGGCCTAGATGCTAAAATAATTAGAGTTGGTAATCTAATGGGTAGAAATAGTGATGGTGAATTCCAAGCTAATTCTATTACTAATGGCTTTATGAGAGATTTAAAGGGTTACGCAACACTTGCTAAATTCCCTGTAAACTTAATGGATGTAGAAGTAGATTTCTCACCAATTGATGAGGTAAGTAAGACTATTTTATTACTTGCAACAACTAATAAGAAATTTACAGTATTCCATTCTGCAAATTCTCATATGGTTCAAATGGGCGATATTATTCATACGATGAATGAACTTGGCTTTAATATTAAAATTACATCAGATGAAGAATTTATTAATTCAATGAAGGAAATGATGCAAGATGAAAAGAAAAATATGCTAATATCTTCATTAATTTCTTATTCATCAAGTGATAATCATACCCATTCGTTTATCTTAAGTGATAATGAATTTACAAATAAGGCTTTATATCATCTAGGCTATAGATGGCCTATTACAGATGATGATTATTTAAAAAAGGCTATAGAATCTCTTATGACATTAGGATTCTTCGAAAGGACTGATCTATAATGTTTGAAAGAAATTCTAAATTAATTAATAAGAAATTTTATCAATATTTAATTCCATCAATTCTAACTATATTTGCGATGTCTATAGCATCTTTACTTGATGGAATTATAGTTGGTAATTTATTAGGTAATGACGCATTAAGTGCTTCATCTTTAGTTTTACCAATTTTATATATTGCTCAAACACCTGGTACTGCACTAGGTGTTGGTGGAGCGATAGTTGTAGGTATCCTCCTTGGAAAAAGAGATATTAAAAAGGCAAATAAGGCATTTTCAGCATGCTTAATATATGGTACATTAATTTCTGTTCTATTTGCGATATTAGCTCCATTTATTTCAATGCCTTTAGCTAAGCTTTTTTCAAGCCATCTAGTAGATTATTCATATCAATATATTTTCATATATTTAGTTACTGACCCTATTATTACAATAGCTATGCTAATGGCATCATTTATGATGGTTGATAATAATCCAAGACTATCATCATTTTTTAATATCTTTTCGATGGCAATTAAAATTACTTCAATGTTCTTATTCATATTAGTATTTAATATGGGTATGTATGGTGCTGCCTTATCAACAGCCTTTGGCTATTTTGTAGGCTTTATAGCTTTAATTATCTATATTAAATCTAATAAGAGAATGCTAAAGTTCACATTAAAGATTAAGGGAACCTTTGGAGATTTAAAGGATGCCTTAAAGGCATCATCTGCTACAGCGATTAATATGATACTTACAGCTGTTCAGATGGGTATTGTAAATATTATAGTAAGTAATGTGATAACAGATCCGTTTGATATAGTTATATTTGGTTTAGTTGCTAATTTAGTGTTTGTATTTGATATATTTGCTGGAGGAATAATAGGCTTAATCCCAACAATATGTGGTATCTTTTATGGAGAAAAGGATACATATTCACTTAAATCAGTTGTTAGAAAAATCTATATATTAACTATTGCTGTAACAGCGATATTGGTATTAATTGTTTTAGCTATACCAAATATTTATGCAGCTATGTTTGGCTTTACAACAGATGTTAAAGAAGAAATGGATAAGGTCTCATTAATGATAAGAATTTATCTAATAGCCTTTATACCATACGAAATAAATAAATTCTCAGTAAATTATTATCCATCAGTAGAAAAGAATGTACCTTCATATGTTGCAGTATTATTAAGAGAATTAATATTAGTATTACCATTAAGTATAATATTGATATATAATTATGGCCTTTTAGGCTATGTTATAGCTCAACCAGCTACTGAGCTATTAACAGTAATAATTACATATATATTTGTATTGTTCTATGGAAAGATTAAAAATAAGGGTAAAGGAATATTCTTATATGAAACATATGATTATGCATCATATGATATATCTATAGATAATAATATAGATAATGCGGCATTAATATCTAAAGAAATAAGTGACTTCGCATTAAAGAATGGTTCATCAAATAGAAGTGCTCAGCTAATAGGCTTAGCATCAGAAGAATTTATTTCTAATATAATTACATATGGATATAATAAGAAAAAGACTCAAAATTATATCGATGTTAATTTAAAAATAATAGATGGTAATATGCTTTTAAGAATTAGAGATGATGGTATGCCATTTGATCCTACAAAATATGAGGTTGAAGAGGGCATTGAATATAATACATCTGGTATTAATTTAATTAATAAGCTAACTAATAAGGTTTCTTATATGAGAGTTTTAAGCTTAAATAATACTGTAATTGAAATGAATATGAAGGAGGCAGTAAATGGAAATAGTAGTGAAGCATGAAAATGATTTAATAATTGAGCTTTCAGGAAGACTAGATACTAT
>AUXO010295294.1_pt1 | contig 10104 bp, 12 predicted proteins | sample 768731 | NCBI WGS metagenome assembly AUXO01 (sample SAMN02715735, study PRJNA202380) | gut metagenome | biome: sheep rumen | host: Ovis aries | place: New Zealand: Palmerston North | reverse complement strand
TAATCGTTCAGCATGAGAATCAATTGATATTACTTCAAATCCTTTATACTTATCCTTTACATAATGCTCAAGCCACAATCGCATTGGTTCATATAATTCTTCCTCTAGCTTAACATTCATTATTTATACCCTAAATCTTTTGCGATATCCGTCCAGCTATTGTAATGTTTTCCCCTTATTTCACTAGGTATGAATTCATCATTTTCACTTGGATGTTTAGGTTTGATATTATTCCTCTGTTTAATTTGCCAATAGTATCTGTGTAATTTACTTGAAGGATCCGTTCCTTTTTCATCAAATTGTTGTTTCTGTAGGTTTGCAAAATAATCTAAGGCTTGTTGTTTATGTAAAACCATAAAACCTATTGGTTGATATTCGTAAGCCCATACTTTTACTTGATGTTCTTTTTTCCAAAAATCAGGAAATCCCTGATTGTATTTTTTTAAATTACCATCCCTGATGTTAGGATGTGCCCAATCTATCGCCTGAACTGGAATATCTATACTTTTTAATAAATTACAGAAGTCAACTACTAACCACCAATTCTGAGGAATTTCGAAATAAACTCTATAGTTAGGTTCTGAAAAAAAATAATTACTTCGTCTTATGTAACCTGTTACATCAGCAAATCCTTTAACAAATTGTTTTCTCTGATCCAATGTAAAACTGAAAACATCTGGTGAAATTCTTACATTATCAGAAGATGTTGCTCCTCCAAGATATCTTAATATCTCCCGCATCATGTATTCAGTGTTTGGTTTATGAAAAGATAATATAGAAACTTTTTCGTTTTGTATAAAACTTAGATTTGTTCCTAATAAGGGCTCTAAGACTTGTTTGATATCAGTTATACTTGCTTTAACGTAGATTCCTACATCATGTTGAAATTCTGTCCATAATTTTTTATGAGGTATTTCTATAGATATAGTTGTTTCTGTTGCTCCTCTTTGAATTTCACCATTACCTGTGACCATTCCCAATAAATACGCCATTTCGACATTCATTATTGTACTCCTTTCTAGTTGTAACTTTTGTCTATTTGATCTGCTATGGCTTTAGCTAATAGAGGCGGAACTGCATTTCCAACTTGTTTCCTAACATATACCTTAGATCCTAAAAAAACAAAATTATCATCAAAGGACTGTAAACGTGCAGCTTCCCTTGGTGTTATTGCTCTGTGTAAATACGGATGATTATTTGTTCCATTTGAGGATGCATCAAATCTTGTATCTATAGTTGGAGAAACTTCATCCCACTTTAATCTTCCCCAAGTTGTTTTGAATTTCTGTTTACCTAACATATCCTTTGGTAAAAATTCTTTTCCTTGTTCAGGGGGAATCATTTTTAATTTCTCTATCGCAACATCTTTATGGTTTGAAGCTTTATGATTGTAAAGTTTTTCACTTCCTTTTCTCATTTGTCTTTGATAATCACTTTCAATATCTTTTAAGTAATCCTGTTCAAAAGCTCCTTCACCTGAGTTTAGGTATGATAGATCACTAATTGCTTCTCGAACTGTAGTTCTTTTTATTGTCTGGATTTTGGGTAATGGGATTTCTTTACTTTTACAACATATAAAAATTGCTCGTTCTCTCGATTGAGGAACCCCAAAATCAGCCGCATTAAGAATGCCGTAATTTACATGATAACCAAGTTTTTCAATGGATTGTACAATCTCGTCTTTAAACCATCCATTTGAAGAAATAAGTAAACCTTTTACGTTTTCGATGACAAATACTTCTGGTTGGAGTTCTTTTACAATGCTTAAATATTCTCTAAATAGAAAATTACGGGGATCTTCTAGTCCAAGTTTTTTTCCTTTCATTGAATATCCTTGGCATGGTGGTCCTCCTGCTATCATGTTTACTTTGTTTTTTTTGGCAATTTCTATAACTCTTTTTTTTACATCTTTTAACGTTATATCTCCAACCATTACGTCAGCTTCAGGCATGTTTCTTTTAAATGTTTTGGTTGCTTCTGAATCAAAGTCTAATGCAACAACTGTTTTGAAGTTTTTATTTAGATGTAATCCCCAAGAAAGCCCACCTGCTCCACAGAATAGATCAAGTACCCTAAACTCATTTGTCATGTCTAAAGATCCTTTCTTCGAATTAGTATTTTTTTAAATAATTCTTTGTTATTAATTTTGGGTTTAAATAGGTCAAATTCATTGTCAGAACCATGATTGGCTTCTCCTACTATTTCGAATTGTGAGCTATTGTGATATTTAATGTATGTTATAGGAACCCCCATAATTCCATTATAATCATAAGGTATATCTGCAACTCTAGAAACATTTATTCCATTGAAATTATCATATTTTGGATAACTTAAGGGATCGTACTTTTTCTCTAACTTCAATTTTTTATTTCTTTTTTCTATCTCTAAATTTGTAAGCCACATTGCATTTCCGATGCTTCTCCATTTTTGTCCATTTTTGTCAATCCAGAATCTTGTTCTACGGGGTTCTGTATCTGACGGAACTCTAAAAGACATATCCCCAAATCTATATCCTACCCAAGCTTTGTTCTCCTTAATATAAGGAAAGATTTCTTTATAGGTTATTGCATTCTGATTACCTATAAGTAAATATTGCTTGTTGAATTTGACTAACAGCGAAAATAAATCTTTAAATAAACTAAAGGGTGGATTTGTGCAACATATATCACATTGCTTTAGATACTTAATACATTCTTCTGACCTAAAATCTCCACCTTCTGTTAATTGTTTTATTGTGCCTTTTTTAGAGAGAAGATTTTTTATAACAGAATCTTCAACGTATTTACCTTTTTCTCCAGGAACTTTTTTTACTGTTAGAACATATCCTTTTCCTACTGATATTTTTTCTCTTTCATCAACGCTCATTTCAAGACTAATATTTGAGTTATTCTTTATTTTGTCTATCTTCGATCCCGAAAAGGATGTACATACAAGTTTTTTTAACTCTAATTTATTAAAATTCTTCAAAAAGTAATAACAGAAGTTTGATTCAAAAGGATCATCACAGTTACACAATACAGATTTTCCTTTAAAGTGTTCAGTATAATGTTTGATTTCTTCTTCAATTGTTTCGTATGTTGTGTACCATTCATCTGTATTATTTGAAGAATACCTTGCATTATTCAAAATTGAATTTTTGCTCATTTATATTCAGCCTATTAATTGCTTTTTTTGCTTTGCCAATTAGTTATTATATTTTTCAGATGTGATTATTCTTTTTTGTCTAATCAGAACAATAAAATGAAGTTCTTGACCAAAATAGTACTTTTTATGTTTGTTCAGATTTTGTGTACTAGTAGTCAATTATTATTCTTTTTACTATTGCCAAAATTGCTATTCTGTTTGCGGATGTTTCTCTTCCTAAAAAGTATGCAGATGAAGGATCTTCTAGTTTGTTTGCCATTCCAATTTTTACTGGAAAATTTTGAATTATTTTTCTTGTATCGTAGCTTTTTAGATTAAGAAACTGCCCATTAAAAAAGCTTTCCCTTATCTCAGGGTCTCTACATGTAATACTTACTAGAGTTAGTTTTCCGTTAACGAAATACATCCTCTTTTCATCTGTCATTGGCTCTTTATCTTCTGCATTTTCATACTTAATTTCATTGAAATTACATAAAGCGATAACTGATGTTGGTATACATGTAATATTAGGTCCAAAAATTTCAGAGTACGGAAGCTTTATAGCAAAATCATATCTTTTATTTCCTTCTACGGTAATGTATTCGTCTGGAACAGCTGAATTAATTATTTGAGCAATTGAGTCAAATTTTTCTCCAAAAAATATGTCTCTGTTAAAAACAGGAATTCGGTTTTCTTTTATTATCGCATAGGGGTTTTCAGGTATCAGTTCACCAATATCCACATGCAAATTCTCATTTAGCGCTCTGATTTTATCAATTCTAGGTAAATAGGCACCATTTTCCCACGAAGAATATGAAGGAAAACTTACATCTATAGCATTTGCCATTTCTTTTTGACTGCATCCAATTTTTTTTCTTATTCGTTTTAGATTATCCGCAAACTTATCAGGTAGAAGATTGATAATTTTAGTTATGGCATTTTCGACATCTTCTTCTGATTTAAAGTCCAGCTCAGGAAAAAATGCAGACAATTTTTGCACCAATTGTGAAGTTACAAACTCTGACATCTTATTCACCTTTATGTATTAAGGAATATTTATTTTTCATTATAGCTATATCAATAAAATTATAGAAATTATTTGAAATTAATTTTGATTGTAATATACTTAAATTAAGTAAAAACTAATAATAACTTAATTTATATTTAGTTATTATTTTATTTTGCTTAATTACTGTTTCAGTTGATAAAGGACGTAATCATGGAAAAATTATTACTTTCAGCAAAAGATCTATCTATTTTGCTTGGTGTCTCAAAGGTGACTTTATGGCGTATTCAAAAAAAAGATCCCTCTTTTCCAAAAAGCCACTTGCTTACTCCAAAGAAAAAACTATGGAAAACAGAAGAAATTATGGATTGGATTAGAAAGTATGGTTCTACTAATTCTCCAAAGGGAGAAGTCTAATTATGAGTGGATATAGAGTTTGGTGGTTTAAGTATGGGCCAGAGCTTACAGAGGATGCAAGAATGAAAAAACTTCGAACGCTTGCTCCTGAAGCTTACATCTGTTTTTTAGATTTAATTCTGTTGGTTATAAATGCTGATGGCTATTTACGTATAACAACAAAAGATTGGGCGGATTTTGGCTTGGTATTATCGTTACCCCCTGAAAAGGGGAAAGAATATTTGAAGTTATTCAAATCGCTGAATTTAGTCAATCTAGATGAGCAAAACTACATCGTAACAATGGATGATTTTTTTATCAAAGTTGTTAGTGGAGAGACAAGTACAAATAGAGTAAGAAAATTCAGAGAAAAACAAAAAAACAAGTTACTTGAAGCGAAAGAAAAAATACTTGACGGATGAAACATTACAAGGAACAGATGAAACGTTACAAGGAACAGATGAAACGTTACAAGGAACAGATGAAACAATAGATAAGAAAAGAGAATATAAGAATGATCAAAATATTAATTTGTTTTATAAAACTCAAGGAGTTCAACCATGGCAAGTTTGAATGATTTCTTAAAAATAGCTCCAATAGAACTCATTATGTCTAATGATACGAATTATAAATTTCTTGAAGGAACACCTTCTCCTCAAAAATGTAAATATTGTGGAAAGACTTTATATCATGAAGGGGTTAAGTGGAAAAATTCAAGTATTATTCAATGGTCTAGTTATCCAATGGACTGTGATTGCAGCGAATTCCAAGCAGAGAAAAAAAGAAAAAGCGCTGAAGCATACGAAAAACACATGAAATTGGCTTGCATAAACGAAATTAGGCGAAATTCTGGTTTATGCAACAAGCGAGAGATTGATAGGACTTTTTCTAATTTCATCACAAATGACTCTAATCGTGAAGCAAAAAAAATAGCCTACCAATACTCTTCTAATTTTACCAAAAAAATACTTGAAGAAAATACTCTTCAATCTCCAAATGTTAAGAGTAGTTTATTCATAGAAGGTAAAGTAGGCAGAGGCAAAAGTCATTTGGCTTCAGCTATCTGTAATCAACTAATTGAAGACCAAGTAAAAGTAGTATTTACAACAATAACCTCGTTATTACAGAGGGTAAGAGAAACATTCAGTTCAAGTAGTAACTCAGAGTATTCATTTGAATCTGAAGTGATTGAAAAATATGTTTCATGTGATCTGCTCGTTATAGATGATTTTGGAAAAGAAAAAGCAAGTGAGTGGTCTGTAAGCAAGATTTTTGAAATCATTAACAGGAGATATGAAAATTATAAGCCTATCGTTATTACGAGTAATTATGCGTTAGATAGTATCGAAAACAGACTAATTCCTGCGAATTCATCTGACAATACAACAGCTAGAGCAATTGTGGATAGGCTTTACGAAATTTGCTATGTAATAAGGCTTACAGGAGATAGTTTCAGAAAAAATCCTATAAAGAACTCTTCTTTAACTAATTCTAAAGGAGACAATTATGGCTTCTAAAAAAACTGCGTTAGCTCTTAAAGGAATTGATGGCAAAGGCGGATTATTTAAAGAATGGAGAGAAAAAGCCGTAAGCGAGAATGTTCAGGTAACAAAAGGATTGGGGGAAGGTTTAATTGTTGTATTTTTTAAAAATGGTAAAGGACATTATTACAGCAGATCCCCATATAAAAAAATCGGCTCTGTTGAAAAAGTATCGTTAGCAAATGCGTATAAGAAGGTAGAAGCTCTAAAAAAGAAAATACCAAAAAAAACGGAGAATAGTATTCCTACAATTGAAACTTTTTATAAAGTATGGATTGAAGAAAAAAAGGATAGGTTCAAATTAAGCTCAAATCGTATTTGCAATTTTAATTCTCTATTCAATAGGACAATAGTTCCAAGTGAAATCCATAAACTGAGACTTAATGAGGTTAATCCAAAAATAATCTACGATTCATTCATCAAGTTAAAGCAAACTCCTAATAATAAACATAATGCTATAACGATGATGAATCAGATGATGAGAAATGCTTTGCTTAAAGGCATTATAAACTCAAATCCAATTGCGGATATGCTCGTTGGTTCTGAAAGTCCGTTTAAACTTGCCAAGAGAATTGGATTTAAGACCATAAAACCTGAATATATATTTGAGAAATACTTTTATCCATTGAAGGATACTTCAATGATGAACAGAATTTTTTACTTATATATTGTTCTAACAGGTTTCAGATTTGGAGAATGTCGTTATCTTCATTGGAGTTGGTGTGATTTTATTAAAGAACTAGTTGTCATACCTCCTGATGCATACGGTGCAAATAAAACTCAAACAGTTTATTACAAGCCAATGACAAAGCAGATCAAGGCATTGTTACTTAACTGGAAAAAATACTCATATAACGGGATATCTGATTTCGTTTTTCCTTCAACTAGTGGAGATAAAGCCATTGGAGAAGATTTCTTTAGGGCTCCATTAAAACAGTTAACATCAAGAGAACTGGATTTTCATGGAATTAGAAAGGTTCTTAAGACATGGTTATCATCCAATGGAATTCCTGTAAATATCTCTGAGTTAGCTTTACAACACGATATTAGATCCTCTCTTGAAAAGATCTATGACAAAAACACATATATAGAAGATGTAAAAAAAGCTTTACAACTTTGGAATGACTATATCGAAAAGAGTTTACCAAAAGAATTCTTAGTGTTAATCGAGGAATAAAAACATGAAAATTTTACTTGAACTTCCTAAATGCTCTAAAGAAATGTTTGAAGAATTCTCAAGTCATCTAGAGCAATATAACTTAAGTCTTGGAAATGTTCTTGAAGAGTTTATTTTTGCTATGGATTGTAGTAATAGATATTACGCCAGAGATCAGGATGAAGCCCAGTTAGCAGAAGGTTTTTTTGATAAAGCTGTTTTAAATAATAATGGCATGAACTCCAGCGATTATAGTGATTTTTTCTATTACGGAGAAGTTTTTAATCCTGATTTTTTGAAAAGAATTGAAAATAAAACTTTACCTCGGGCTCTTCCTGAATGTACCTGTAAAATCCTTAAAGGAAAACTTACTTGGTCAGAACGGGAATTAAACGATATCAGAGCGTTGATTCCTCTCCTGTCAGAGATACTTCGCATTTCTTTAAATATTTCAATAAGATTTGATGAAATGGGGGAAAAACTTGTTCTCATCGATAACTGTGGAAGACCACTTCGTGAAATAAATATATCAGGACTTACTCCAATTTATGTACTCAGATTTTTATTTAGCAAACGAGAATAAACATATTATTTCCTGTTCATTTTTATTTTTTGTTGGAGTTATATATGAACGAGATAAATACAGCTCAAAATGAACCATATTCAAAGACTATTCAGAGGGGATCAGAACAAAATACTGAGATAAAGTCTACATCAACAAACGATGTTCAAAAAGACTCTGTATCAGATAAAAATGACGATGAAGTTAATTCTAAGATTGAACAATTCAAAAAAAAGAAATCTGTCATGAATAAGATTGAAAAACTCAATCAGGAAAAAATAACACTAAAAGCAAAGTTAGACCGTGTAAACAGTAAGCTTGCCGAACTGTTGAAGCAGGTCTAACCGCACTCGGCACCCCATTGCGGGTGTTGTAGTGCGCACTACAACACCCCATACTCGCAAGCTCATATAAGGTGTCTACCGTGCGTTTTTGTTCATAAATTCACAAAAAAGGAATTCTGCAAGGAGCATTCTATTATGGGAAATATCGCATCTATTCATATAGAACCTTCAAAGGATAATAACACAGTTCATAACGATAGAACTATTGCACCAGATTATCTTTTAACACATAAAAGCTTAGGTGTTGAGGTTGATAATAAATCTGATGTTGCAGACGCAATTTATACTGCAAAACTTAATTCAGCCACAGAAGCTTATGCCAATAGAGTTGGTCAGAAGATTCAGGCAAAAAAAATTAAATGGTCTGCTGTTGTAAATATAAATGAAAACACAACAATGGATGATTTAAAAAGGCTTTCATCATTCCTAGAAGAAAAATACGGGTGGCAGTGTTACCAAATAGCAATACATAGGGATGAAGGTCATATAGATAATGAGTCAGGTGAAACTGTCTATAATCTCCATGGTCATCTTGAATTGCTTATGCTAAATAAAGACGGAATCTACTGTTTTAAGAAACGTGATTTCGGTAAAAAGAAAATGGCAACATTACAAACTGAAGTTGCTGATATTCTAGGTTTAGAACGAGGCATATCAAGAGAGGAACGTTTGGAAATGGTTGCTGAAAAGTTAGGAGTCAATGTTGCAGATATTAAGCAACGTAAAAACGAAAAACATGATGCCTATGTTAATAGAATAAAAGCTCTTGCCAAGACAAAAGGCTTTGAAGATTTCAATATTTTTAAAGAGATAAAAGGTAGTGTTAGACAAACGCATCAGCAGTATAAACAACAAAAACGTTCTGAAGACAAAATAAAAGCAGAACTTAAAGAAGCAAAGACTACTGTTAAAGAGCTTAATAAGCAAGTTCTATCTTTAGCAGAACAGAAGAAACAGGTTGAAGCAGAACGTAAAAAGTATAAAGAACAAGGAGACCATATTGCAGATGAATATAGGGCACTTCAGGCATTAAACAAGACACTTCATACGCAAGAAGAACTGGATAATGCCCTTGCGTCTCTTAGAAAACAGTATGAGGATAGAATTAAAGCTAAAGACATGGAACTCAGTAAATTAAAAACAAAAAATGAAGGACTTGCTGAAGGCAATAGAATTTTAAACAACTGTAATGAAAAACTATTTAATGCTCTTTCAGATGTAGGAAAAACAGTAATGGTTACTCTAGATGATTTTGAAAAATCTCCTACAAAAATAGTTAAAGAGGTAAAAAACTTACTGTCTAAAAGGACTAATGAAATAAAGACAGTTGAAGTTGTTAGAGAAGTCAAAAGAGAGCTGTCTTTTGATGAAATTGAAGAAATCCCCAGAGTTAAAGAGCTAAAAGCTCAAAACAAAATATTGTCTGACACAGTAATAAAATTAACTAATGAAATAAAAAATATATACAAAACATTACGTATTTCCTTCAGAGATACATTTGAAGATAGACTCAGTAACTTCAAAAGATGGTTTGCTGAATTTTTCGTAACAGATAATGAAAAAAGTGAAGAAAAACGATTCGATATTTTTTCAGGTAATAAGGCTGATACTATAGATAAACAGATGGATAAAACTCTTGGCTTTGTTAAAGAAGAAATTGAAAAGAAGTCGTTAGGAAAAAAAAGTAGATGAGAAAAATAAAACTGGTCTTCAAGAGAATGTTTGGAAAAAAAACTCTACATTCTGCTCTACATAAATATTTTGTAGAGCACATAGTTAATGATAATTAATGTTGCAGAAATTATATGAAATAAAACTAACAATAAAAGTGATTTTTAAGCGGGTTAAGCTGAGGTAATTTGAAATGCTCTGAAACCTATGGAAAGCTCTCTAGATGTAGAAAATGGTGCGTCGTAGTGGACTCGAACCACCGACCCCCACCATGTCAAGGTGATGCTCTAACCAAGCTGAGCTAA
>AUXO017457789.1_pt1 | contig 10105 bp, 6 predicted proteins | sample 768731 | NCBI WGS metagenome assembly AUXO01 (sample SAMN02715735, study PRJNA202380) | gut metagenome | biome: sheep rumen | host: Ovis aries | place: New Zealand: Palmerston North | reverse complement strand
TGTGGTCATCAGGAAATGGAGGAATTTAATCATGGGATATAGTAATAGTAAAGCAGCGCAAGCATATAAAAAGGCATCATTAAATATTGGACGCCGTAGTTATAATAATACGTTCAATCCATCATATATGAATTACCCTGAAGAATGTTGTGATGCTCTTTGTGAAGAAAAAGAGTGTCCTTCAATAAATCTTAAACTTTTTCCAAGTGACGATCAATTTGAAATGATTAAATTATATTATCTTAATCCAAGAGTTAATATGAACATATCGGATATGTTTGAATTAACCGATAAGCAATTCAATGAGTTATATCAAATTCATATGAAGCATATCGGTGATCGTGACGAATGCAGGACAAAATCACAACACATTTATCGTATTCGAGATTTCTATCGCTCATTCTATAGAGACACTGAAGATCAGCGCAAAGTCTTTATTAAAATGCTAAATGATTTAGATATTGATATTGATACAAGCGCACATAGTTCTGATACATATGATTTACAGCATAAAGGTTATACCGAAACTCAAGAAGCATGGGTTAGTTTATTTAGAATTTTATTAGAATTTGTCACAGGCTTAACTGAAGAAGAACGAAATGCTAAACGTGAAGAATATTATGAAAATATTTTAATTCCTAAATTTATGGATTTAGAAAAAAGAAATATGGTCGGAAAACGCTGGTGGCTTATTTTTGAACCAGACTTTGACCGTTTCTCAACTGCTTTCATTTTAAAATACATAAAACGTTTCTCAGCCAGATTCTTATTAGCTAAGCGTATGCAATATAAAGAAATTTCAGAAAATTCTGAAGTTAAAGATTTAATTATTGAGCGCCTAGTTGAAAACATTAAAGATGAATTAGGAATCTATAATGTTAATGATGGTCTAGTTGATGTTACAGTTAATTTTGATCTAGATCAAGTATCATTATTTAAATATCTCGAAGATATGGAAAGCTCCAAATATGGAGAAGATCCTTGCGGATGTTAAAAATATAAAAGAATAGTCTTTCGACTATTCTTTTTTTATTTATTATTCACCAGCTGGTTCTTCAACGACAGGTTCGTCAACAATAATGTGAATTAAAACAGATAATTTCAAATTGTCTTTATTTAATGCTTTTGCTGAAAGAACGATATCTTCATGACCAACTTGTAAACCTCTTATATCGCAATAAGATACTGTAGTTGAGTCATCTTTAATACGAGCAATAACTGTTTCTTCAGAAACGCCAACAACTGACCATTTAAATACACCATTTGTTGCATTGTCTGGTTCCATTGTTGCTGAAATACGAATACTTTCACCAACACCAATATGAATTGTTGGGGCAAGTTTTGTTGCGGATGTATAAATATATCCTTCATCTTTAATCTTACCGGCAGTTGTTTGACCTCCAGCAGCTGGGACAGCACTACCTTTAGCAATGTCATCGCCATGATGAATAAATACATCTTCTCTTGTATTTGTTGCGGCTAATGCATATGCACCAGTAGCAAGATCAAAATCAAGTGATTGAATGTTAGAAATCGCAACTGTCTTTGGTGGAACAAGCATACCTTTGAGAAGTGTTAGCATTGTACTGACTTCATTTTTATATTCATTTAAGCCAAATTCAGTAATACCAACATTCCACATTCCGCCAGTTGCTGTGCCTGTGTATACGAAATCAATTGCGCTAAAATTAGCATTTGCTACAAGACAATCATCATATGCTGCTGCTTCAGCAACAGTTGCTTCTCCAGCAATATCTTCTGATGCTGACTTTGCCGCGAATGTACCATTATAGCCATCTTTAGCAATATTCGCTAAAATGTCAGGATCATCTTGACTATTTGTCAATGATTCAACATGGGTATTTCTATCACTTTCTTTATACACATAATTAGCGCCAGGTGTGACAGTGACACCGTCATAAACAATAATGCCACCCATATCGACGTTTAGTTTACATTTTGTGCCGTCAAGATCCCATTGTTTTGCTGCTCCATCATAAATGATAGCTACTTTTGATGGTACACCATCTTTCATAGTAATGTCAGTTGATGCATCAAAATTAGAAAGATCAAGCGCACCAGCATCTGGGTTAATTTTTACACCGTTAACTTTTGTCTTTTTGAATTGATAGTAGTTAAATTTCTTAGTTTGATCATCAATAACACCAAAACCACTACATTCACCTTTTAACGTTGATGCTTTATAGATACCGTTTTTACATTGTAACCATAAGCCTTCACCAATTTTATTAAATGATACTTTAACACCAGGATAAATAATAGCGTCATCAGCTTGGACAAATGTACCAAAGCATTCATTAATATCAAAAACACCATTATAAACGCGAATTGTACCGACGGCATCATCGCCACGTGTGGTATCTGTTCCGAATACGTCATTACAATAAATTGCTTGGAAATAACCACCTTCAACAACAACAGATTCATTACCATGAAGAACATCATGATATACTCTTGCTGCGATGTGTGGTGTACCTTGTACTAATAAATTACATTTTGCTTTAACGGCATGGCCGCCAAGTAATGTTGAATTTGTACCGCCATCGTTAATACCTAAACTACCGGTACCCTTAATAGTGCAGTTACCTTCAGTATAAATAACGCCCCACTTGTTGTTCCAAGTTTCCATACCGGTATCGGTAATGCGGTGTAAATAGTTTTTACTACTTCCAACTAATTCAATTACCAATGTTGGTGTGTTTGCAACATTTTTACCAGCAATTTCAGAGAAAATGAGTGGTTGATATTGTGATATGGCTTTTTCAGGAGAATCATCATCACCTAAATCATATTCTAAGTGCGTTGTTTCTTTTAGATAGAAACCATTTAATCTAATTGTTGTAACTTTACGTGCAATACAATCTGGATCGTAGTTATCATTTGCTTGTTGCTCGCTACTTACTTCAGTATATTCAATGAATGAATTATCGTAGGTTGCGGCATTAAATGCTCCGGCATCATTGCACCAGTTTGGAAGATAGCCAATACGAATTTGACAATCAAACAAAACACCAGATAATTCATAAGTGCCACCTGGATATAACCACATGATTTTATGTGAATTTTGATTGTATGTATCGAGTTCTTCTTTAGTAAATTTAACAGCATCTGTTTGACTATTTCCAATAAACACATATTCATCAGAAATATTTGTATTTACTTTAACGCCATTGATTGTAATACTGTCCATTTCGGCTTCAAGTGGATTAAATGTAGAAATTTCTCTGTAACCGGTATATTTACGGCCGTTCCATGTTTGGATTGAAGAACCACTACCGGTTGAAATAACTTTTAATACACCAGAATTTTCACCTTTAAATGGACTATTTACCGCATTTGTTACAATATATGTACCTTCTGTTAAGTTGTCACTTAAAGAGAAATCTAAATTGGCTAATGGCGCAGAAGTTGATTCAGATGTTTGAATTTGACCAACTGCAGTATTAATTCTGTTATTAATTTCTGTACTAGATACATAATTTTTTCCAGCGATATAATCATCTAAATCAACAACAGATGCTGAATTAGTTTCTGGGTATACTTGTGTTTCAACACCAGTATCTTTGTTTTTACTATACATTTTTTTTGTTAAGATATTTTCACTCATAAGAATCACTCCTTTATTAGAAAATTAATATAATTAATTGTTCTGGAATAAAAAAAGAATTGGTAAATAATACCAATCCTTATTTTTATTGTTTTTAGTCACCGAAAACTAAGTAGTTTCCGTCAGCATCAACAAAGACGTTTCCATCTTCATCGTACACTGCATTTGCTGGAATAACATCTTCAATAACTGGAGGATGACTATTAATATTACTCAACCAGCCAATTTGTCCACCACTGAATCCTAAGACATAATCTTTACTTGGATCGAGGTTAGCAATTGTAGGAATTGCGAAGAATATTTTCCATGGTGTAAATGTAATTTCTTTAGAACTAAATAACTCGTCGCTATCAACCTCATCATAAAGTGTAACCCAGTTACTTAAAACTGTACCGCCACTTCTAACATAAATTGGATGTTCTAAATGAGTTATTTGACCGGCGGAGTCAGCCGTCGGTGCTTGAGATACAGATTTAAATGTATTTGCAACAACAACACCTTTTAAGCCAGGCCAGACAGTATAATTACCTTTATTGAAGTTTTTACCATTTCTACAGAAAATATCAGCATTATTAATAAAGTCTAAATTAGTATTATTGAATAATGCATAAATATTTGTGTAATCAGCAGTATCAGAACCACCAGAAGCGGTACTACCAGATACTGTATATTTTTCACCACCGAAGTATATTCTAGTACTCTTAACACCACGTGCACCTGAATTAATGAGATAACGAGGGCCGTCACCTTTAAATGATGTATCAGTGGCGTCGATAGCGTCTTCTATAACAGATGTAGCATATAAAACACCAGCACCAGTTAATTCGATATTATTTTCAGATTTAATCGCATCATAGTCGAATCCGTCTGAACGAGTACCATTAAATGTCTGATAAACATAATTAACAGTATCATCCATTGCACGGACACTTAATCTACTACTAGTTTGTGAATATGTGATAGTTGACCCATCACCATCGAATGCGATATAAACTTTATTTAATAAAATGGTTGCTTTTGTTTGAGTACACAAAATACGTTTTGCAACACTAGCTGGCATATAACCACGAATTTCGAGTGTTTGATCACCGCTCATTGTTTCGTAGAAATCACCATTTGGTGATAGAGCAAGTTCTTCACGGTGAGTAATAATTTTATTATGATCTTCATCTTCGCCAAGAACTGCTTCATACACTGCAGGATTTCCGAAATATGTTGCAAATGATGTCAATTGTGTACTTTCACCATGCATTGTAATATCTTCTAAGAATACCATATGATTTGATGGATATGCATTGTTAAAGAATTCTAATGATGTGAGTGGACCACAAGCAATACCATTTAAGCGTGAATTGATGGAATTTGATTTACAGTTTCTAATTGTAATTGTACCACCAGTAATTCTAACAGTACCTTGAGTATTTGCACTATTTTTAGATTCAATACCGTCATTACCATCTTCTAATAATATTCTACCATATTGAATGTCAACTAATTTAGAGCCATGAATACAGTCATGTGCTGCGGATACATGAATGACTGGGTTACCAGAAATTGTAACTTCTGATCCCTTCATACCGTGTACACCGGAGTTACTACGAATAGATAAGCCACCAGTTCCTGTAATGATTAAATCATGTTCAGAACTAATGACCGCATCACTAATTAATAAATTAGATGCTTCATCTAGCATATTAAATAAGAAGTTCTTTGTATTTTCTTTTAATACTACGATTAATTTCTTACTTTCATCAAGATATTTGATCGTGCTAGTTGCTGTTTTATTTGAAATTTTAACGTTATTTAAAATAATTGTTGTATCTTCTTTTTGAGAAATTCCTGTTGGATACGCATCTACAGTAACTGTACCGTTTAATGTTCCAGAAAGCATATATGTACCACCTGGTTGTAGATGTACATCAGATTCAGTGTGAGTAACAGTATTAATAACTAAAGATGAGTCAAAAGACATATCGACATCTGTGATAAGACTTGTTCTAATAGCCTTAATATTTTCAGATGTCCATTCTTCTGATAATTCTTTATTGTATTCTTCAACGACTAATGTGCCGGAGTCACCACCTTCAACAGGATAGTTTGTAGCATTTGTAATTTTATATTTACCTTCAACGATAATAGAATCAAGATCAACATCATCTAATTCAGTATAACCGGATTTTAATGATGCGGCTGTTAAATAACCAGCATCGTTTTCCAATTGTGAAACTTTAGTAATTGTTTGAGTTACAGTTGGTTCTGGTTTATTTTCTAATACAGTAATTCTATCATCAAGTGCATCGATTTGATCTGTAACAGGTGTTAAATCAACAACAACTTGTCTATTTTCTAAATCATCTACACGATCTTGAAGATCTGCAATGTTTGATTCGATTTCTGAAGTATCTGGAGCTTCATTTAATTGAAGCCATCTACTTGATGGATCATTGACGACTCCATACATGTCATATCTACCATTACGTTGAATGAGATAGAATGTATTTTCTTCAGCAGTTTCAGGTTCTGGTAATTCAGAAACAATTAATAATTGAACGCCAGTATTTAATTGAATATTTGTTGAGTCATTTGGCCCATCAACTAAAATACGATGACCATTAATTGTTTTGAAATTTAAATTGTCTTCTTTTCTACCAATTAATTCCCATTTACCGTCAACATAAATATATTCACGATAAAGGTTAACTACAGTTTCACCATTTGCTGATGCACCCGGTTCGGCAACCAAATAAATAACATTTGATTCGCCAGCAGTTGGAAGGCTATCAACGATTTGGAATCTAATTGTTCTAATTGCCGCAAATTTTGAATCAATTTCAGTTTTATTATAAAGATTAATGTTTTCACCAGTTAAAATTGATCTATTATTGATAGTAATAATATCAATACCTGAACGTAATGATGTTTGAGCTTCTGATTTTTTAGCATATGTATCAGCGATAACATTGCCCGCCCCGTCACGTCTGGCGGCTTCTACGATAATCTTTAATCCACCATATTCAATTTCTTGTAGGTTTTCATATTCATAAATGTCATTTGGCATATGATATCCCTCCATTTTTTAATATAATAATTAATTGTTCCACTGCCCAAAAACACAAAAAATAGTGAAATTTTAATTTCACTATTAATTGTTATTGACCTTACCAACAGTAAACTTAACTTTGGAAATATATGCTCTCTTTCCGCCGCTTGTCTCAATGGTAAGACTATTAATTGATTTACCAATACTGAATTTGAAATCGTTTTCACCTTCAGCAGAAACATTTGTAATTTCTTCTGTAGCTTCAGCAACAATTGCATTTTCAGTAGTTTGAGAAACACCATCACCATCAGTGATTTTAATTCTCGCTGAACTTTCAGTACCATATTTATATGCATAAACGTGGACTGTTTCAATATCAGCTTCATTGCCGTTATCAAATGAAATTGTAAATGAACCAGTCTTACTGCCAGAACCAATTTTTAAACCATGCATAGCCAATACTTGAACTGATTGATTGACTGTAATTGCGAAATTATCAAGTTCATTTGCAGCATCAAGTGTTGTGTTATAATGTGTAGGTTCTTCGATTCCGCTATTAGGTACATTCACCCCATCCTTAGAGGCTTCATTTGCATTAAATGTGAGTATGTAATTTCTACTACCATCATCTAATTCTTCAATTTCAACAACTGGAGCATTGACTGTAATTGTAAATGTTGTTTCAGCAGAATCACCATTTCCGTCAGTATATGTGCATGTGATTGTCTTTTCACCGGCAGTTGACATATCTGGAGTTGAAAACACTACGCTTGATGTGACATCAACGTCCATATCAGAACCGGAATAAACGGCTTTAATACTAATACCATTCGTTGAGAACGTATCGCCAATTTCATAAACACGAATACGTGGTTGTGATTGAACATAAATTTCAATAAGACGATATTCGACAGGCTCATCTGGTTCATCTGGATTATCCGGATTGTTGTTAAGAGCAGCATTACCCCACATGTATTCAACAGCACCACTATTGGAAACACTACACATTAATGCATAGTTTCCTGATTCTAATGGGGTTGATGGTAATGAAATACCAACTCTGATCCATGTTCTATTACTGTAAATATACAATGATTGGTCTGTTGTTAACAAGTATAACGCATTCTCTATGGCTTCGTCATGAACTGGAAGTGAAGAGACTGGTTTAAGACTAATTTTATCATTAAGATAATAGTCCATTTCATTTTTAGTATACACTTCGTCTTTAGAATAAACTTGGAAATTAGTTGGTGTGGTTAATGCAACACCGTTAATGGATGCAATATTTTTTCCAGCAACTAATTTTTCCTGTGCTCTAGCGGCAGGAATATAGAATTTATCAATTATATGACCTCTGGCATCACGTCTAGCAACTTCAACAAAGGCTTTATGACCATTTACTCGAAGTTCTTCGGTATATTCGCCATTAACTATAACATTATTGTTTTCTTCTGGCATAATTATACCTCCCCAACTCCGTCATATTGGACTGTAGTTGCGGTAAACAAATTAGTTATTAATTTCGCAAATTTAACGATACCAACTGGTTGGAACATTTCGTATGGAGCAACGTCAACTGGATAATTGACAAAGATAGGCGTACTTTCAATACGTGAATCTTGTGTATTAGTGTTTCCGCCAATAACACCAGAAAAATCAATACCACTATCTGGGATAACGATACTATCGTATGTGATAACTAATTTACCATCTACTACTTTTAATGCGAATAAATTGACAACATCTGGTAAGAATGATTCAATATCTTCAGATAACGCATTATCATAAACCGTACCATATTCCCATTCAATTTTTGGTTTATTGTATGACTCTGTGTTTGCATAGGTGCGAGTATTTTCTCCCACCATTGCGTTGACCAAGCTTTCATGATAGGAAACAATTTCTTCAAGAACTGAAGTTAAACTGATTGAACCTTCATATAACTGGGTACGTTGTTTGTTAAATATCTCATAATATGTATTGAAATAGTTAGTGAAAACAGATTCAAACAATGGCACGTATGCCACTTGTTCTTTATAGTTTTCATTAGTATATGCAATACCATAATCAGATAAAATAAGTTTTGTAATCTGTCCGATGACTGCATCATCGTTTGGATCATTATCTTGGACATTTACAATGAGAGGGCAATCTGCATTGTCTCTTCTCTTTTTGTAAATAATATCATCTAGATTGTAGGTAGCGCCGTCAGTAAAGGAAAGGGTAAATGCGCGTTCTTCACTAGCTGCATTAGAATCTGCGTTATTTGTAAATGTGGTGTTTGTGTTTTGAGCAACCATTGTTTGCAAATTTCCTAAACCATTTAACGCAAATGTCGTAACATTTGCATTATTGGCCGCAGAATCTCTCGAATTTTGATCTAAAAGATTACTTACATTAAGCTTCATTAGTCGATTTGTTTAGAAAGCCAAATTTGACCAACTTGTAAATTCGCTGGGTTTGGACTTTCACCTTTTCTGTATTTGTGTACTTGTACTAGCAAGACCGCACCAGAATTTAAACGGCTATCGTCTGAAATCGCATCTAAATCGTATGTTCTGTTAGACGTACCGGTAATGTTAATTGTTTTCTTTCCCATAACGTTTACCTCACTTTCGATAATATAATAAATTGTTCCGGGGGTAAATAATATAAAATAAGAAGAGTTAAATCTTCTTATTTTATTGATATTTATAAATTGATATATAAATACGGGAATTGTTATTTGGATATAAGATCTTTTCCCCATTTTTGATGAATGCAAACTCAAGATAACCTTGTTTTAATGTGTTTGCAGAAATATCTGGAGAGATCTTTGTGATCTCAACGTGATCAAATGTGCCGTCATTAATAACTTTGTTTGTATTAATATCAAGTTTATAATTTAAGTTAGTAAATGGTTCTGATAATATTGTTTCGCTATTTGAACGTTCCAATATATATGTATGACTGTATTGGTCATAAAAAAGATCTAGGCCTTTACCGGAATAGCGAGCCAATTGAATATAGCGACCTTTAAATCCTTCTGGAATTACCGCGACTAAGTTATAAATGCCGAATGCTGCTAAGGATTCTTTTCCCTCGCACATTTCTTCACTAACTTCTTCTTCAGCTGGAGCTTCTTCCTCTTCAAATAATTGTACTTCATCGATAATAATGTCTTTGATTACAATTTTACCTAAAGTGAAATAGAGGTTTGCTTCATTAGAGAATGATTTGAAGAAACCAACACACTCTTGATTAACATCATAACCCTTCAAATCATTAGTTAAAATAATTTGACGAGCGTCATCGATGACAGTAATTGTTCTATCTTCTGTAATAACTGTATTGCTATCTGTATCTCTAGCGAGAACAGTAATACGATAGAAATTACCTTTCTTTAAGCCATAAACATTTAAACTAAATGTAACAATATCTGGTAATAAACCACTTGC
>AUXO018376514.1_pt1 | contig 10106 bp, 8 predicted proteins | sample 768731 | NCBI WGS metagenome assembly AUXO01 (sample SAMN02715735, study PRJNA202380) | gut metagenome | biome: sheep rumen | host: Ovis aries | place: New Zealand: Palmerston North | reverse complement strand
CCATAAATATCTTTATCTGTAAAAACAGCATATTCTCCTTTATGTTGTCTAACAAATTGTTTATCTAAAAAGCTATCTCCAATAAGACGGTCTACCCCTAGTTGAGCCGAAGTTAATTTATCTGAAGAATGACGTAATCCTTCTCTAAATAAACCACCGTAAACATTTTTCATGACTTCGACATCTGCATTTTTATCTTTAGCAGACGCTAAGTGAGTACCTCTCAAAAGGTTACTCATATTCTTATAACCAAAAGACGCAGGTCGTCCTCCCTTTGAAAAAGGTTCTCCATAAAGAGCAATATCTGGTTGGCCAAAAATTTCTTCTGCAATCATACCTACAGAATTAGTAGTAACAATATTGCCATTTTCTATTTTTACTGGCATTGTTCCAAATTGCTTAGTCATTCTGGCGCCGTTATTATTATACATTCCTTGCATAGTATTAACCATACCATACTCAAATGCTTTTATAACATTTGCCTTCATGTCAGCAGATAATTTTCCATCAGATATAGCTTTATCTACTACTGTTTGTATATTATCTGTAACAAACTTGTCCCCATTAAATGTAAAGAAATCACCAAATAATGAAGTAGCAAATTTTTTAGAAACTTTTCCACCTGTTAATTTCTTTGCTTCTTCTCCCACTTGCTTTGCGAAATCTTTAGATAATTGTTTAGCACGAGCGCTTATTATATTTTTGTCTTTAATATAATTGCCATTATCATGAGTGGCCTCGTCATACATCATAGAAGTTAATCTATTAATAATCTTATTTGTATTACCACCCAAAGTTCTTGCATTAGCCTTATTAGTAGCAATTGCGCCAACTCTATAATTGCCATGAGAATCAAAAATATCCGCATCACTAAAACCTAAACTTTTTAAATAAAAGGCCATGATAAAATCGTCTACAACATCCATAGTTCCGTGAATACTTGAACCGAACATTGCTTTCGCACCTGTTTGACCTCTTCTATTTTCGTAAGAAGAAATAAGGTACTTATCTTCGAAATCGCCTTCTCCTTGAGTTAAAGACAAATGTTTAAGATGAGTAAGTTCTCTTGCAGCTAAAATACGAGCGTATTCTTCAGAAATTTGAATTTTTTTTCCTTTTTTATTCTTATTTCTTGAATCACTATCCCATCCAGCAATAATAGCACTTGCTCTACTGTCTATCAAAGATTTATCAATAGCTTTTACAGGATTTTCTCTACGAGAGTTAAAACTAGAAGCAGCTCCTTTAGATACTAAAACTTGTTCCAAGTCTAAAGATTTTTGGAACATAGCTTTATTTACATTATTTTTAATCCAGTTTTCTTTACTTCCAGCCTTAGCATATTGGTCTCTAAATTTTTTATAATTTTTATCTCCACCGAAATATTGTTTAACAATTTTTGGGTCGATTAATCCTTTACTATCTTTTTCAAGCATTTTTGCCATTTCTTCGGCAACAACATTAGGATCAAATTGAACTCCTTCATTTACAAAAGCTACTCTCATAGCTTGTTGTGGTCTTCTATCTAATCCAAGAACTTTTCCAACTTCTTTGCTATACGCGTCCATTGCTTTTGAAATAACTTTTAATGGCCTTGTGAAAGAAGCATTTCTTTTACTTGTAGAAACCAATAAATTATTTGCTGCTCTTTCACCTTTATTACCAAGCTCAGATAATTCCATACCAGGAAGAATAGCATTATGACGACCAATTGCAATATTAGCTCCGCCATAAACATTAGCTGCTTCACCACTCCAAGTAAATTTCATTTTACGTAAATCCATTACTTTATCTGTGAAAGCTTTCCATTGAGCCGCATTTTGTTTTAATAATGCTGATTCTTGAGCAAGTTCCATTATTTGTAAGGCAGTTGCATTATCTCCTTGGAATGTTAACGCACTCGTAACAATCTCTTTAATCATGCCACTAATTCTATCAATAGAAGTATCGTATTTTTCTCCTGGGTTTTTCAATCCAGGGACTGCTTTTCTAAATTCAGCAGCTTGCTTTTTATAAAAAGCAGCAAGATTAACTTCTCTTGCCATCATCAATTGTCTAGCATATTGCTGTATGTCTGCTTTATCCATAGCGGCTCTTTCATGAATCATTTTTTCCATTTTAGATTTAGAAACACCCATGATAGCCAATTCGCCAATCTTTTTAGCAGGATAAAGTTTATTTTGTAATTCTGTTCTATATTTTGAAGATTTTAACCATTTGTCTGGATTTTTATATTCATTTAATAAATTAATGGTTTTTTTATCAGAGATAATATCCAAAATTTGTTTAAATTGCGCTTCCTGAGCTGTTAATAGAGCCCCTTCAGCATCAATCATTAATTTATTTGAACGCAATCCCCCTTTAGCTCCAGAAGCAAAGCCAGCTCCTTTATCTAGTCCTAATCTATATAAACTAGTATTGTTGTCTTTCCAATCTGCTTTTACTCCTTTTGGACGGAATCCCATACTTAAGACGCCATCTTTATTTAAGCTAAACTTGACTTCATATCCAAGGTCTTTAAACTTTTGTTCAATTTGCTTAGACATTGCATTAATATTTTGAGTATGGACCTTAGAAAGTCTGTCCATCTCTTTTATTTCTTGTGGGGTTAATTCACCTGTAAAAGTGCTTTTTAGACGTTTACTAAAATATTCACCAGACAGACTTTGTTTCATCCAAGCAGGCATATTTTTCATATTGCTTAGTTCTGAAAAACTTAACCATTTATCATAATTTGCCATATAATTTTTCCCCCTTTGGTGTTATTTTTTTGTTATTAAAATAACACCAAAGATATTTCTTCAATGTTATTTTGTTTTCATTTCTTTTTCGCTTTTTACTTTTTCTAAAATTGTAGCGATATCATCTATTTCTGTAGAATCCATTGCCATAATAGTATCGGCAAGTTTTAATAATTCCTCTTCTTTTTTGTATTTGTTTTCTAAAATTTTCTTTTTAGATAACAACTTAATCATTTGAGAACTAATACCCTTCTCGATACTATTCTTATTTTCTTCGGTAATTTGATAATCAATCTTATCAATTTTTTCTTGATTCTTTTCTTTCAAATATTCATACACATTTCTAATTTCTTTCTCTTCTATTTTACCTAACTCAGAATGTTCTGCAAAATAGTCTTGTATTTCTTTAGAAATATTATCATATGATTTTTCTCCAAGAATGTTGTCTAAATCAACTAATATATCATGTTTTTCTTGCCATTTAGCAAGTTGTTCTTCTGAAATTTTATCTAATGAATTAACAATAGAAGCACTAATCATATCACTGAAATTATGCACATTTGGCTGATTATAATTTGCAATTTTTCTTAATAATTCAAGATTTTCTTCTTTTAATCCTTGTTTTGCTTCTTTTACTTCATTAACCAATTGATCTACATGTGACATGTCTATATTTTCAAATCCTTCTATTAAATTAAATATATTTTTCCAATTAACAGTAGAATCTAACATATGTCTAAAACGTTCAATATCTTTTCCTGAAATTTTTTCAATAGAACTAATAATGCCAGTAACTTCTAAGGCATCAAAAAAATCTTCTCCCAAAACTTCAAAAAAGCCATCTTCTACTTCTATATTAGTATATCGATTGATTACTTCTAAAACAAATAAAATTTCTATTTTAGCACTTATATCCTCTGGAGTTTGATTTTCTTCTCCAACTAAATTTAAAATTTTAAAAATAGCCATTTGTTTTTCCCTTAAAGGTAAGTAAGGTAAAACCATAATTTTACTAATATAATCATTTACTTGCGCAGCCAATTCCTCATTCATTGGGTCTGAATAAAATTGATATGATGCAAGTAAAACATCTGTTAATTTTAAGCTTTTTTCTAACATATTATTTTTCTCCTTTTTGTTTTTCCTTTTATTCCTTTTATCCGTAAAAATATGTCAAAAAACAAGCTTTCTCGCCCGTTCTTTGACATAATATGGCGATTTTTAAGGGATTTTATCCCAAAAAAATCGATAAAATTACTCTTTTATTCCTCTTCTTCTTCATGAATAATTTCGTAAGAAGAACTGATTGTGTCCAAAATTATCAAAGTCTCAATTCCATTTTCATCTTTCCAAACAATAGCAGGCTTAACTATTACTGTTCCTTCACCAGAAATGAATCTTCCTGAAACATTATAATCAACATTATCACACCTGTAAATACCATTAGGGTCATTAACTAAAGGATTCTCTGGGGGGTTTTGACTATCAATATCAGCCTCAAAAACCAACGTAATATTATTGACTGAAAAATCAATGTCACAATAGCTTCCATCTGCATAAAGCCCCATAACACTAGGTGTATCAGACAATGTAAGAGGACTATCTGTCAAAATTTCAATTAATCCATCATACCATACTCTTGGAGTTATGAACTCTCTTAATCTCATGAAAACAGGTTCTTCTTCATTTTCTATAGATTCTAAAACTGTTCCTGCTAAATGCATACCTGAAGTACTGCTTGGTGAAAAACTGAATGATAAATCTCCATCTAAAGCCCAACGAGGAACTTCGTAAACAATTTTTCCAACCATTTTACCACTAGAAACATTAAAATCCATTTTTTGTCCAGGATTATTATGAACGGTTCCATCAATACCAGAACACTCAGCCATAAATACTGGTGTAGTAATTACTAAAAATAACTCTTCAGGAACTATATTTGCAGTAACTGTTAATATACTAGATTGATTAGAAACTGTTTGATATTTAATACAATAAGTTGTACTAAGGTCTAAATTGCTAATTGTATGATTCAAAGGATTATAATCTTCAGATGGCAATTCAAACCATTCAGAATCAGAAACTCTTTTTATATTAATTAAATAAACAGAACTATTGTCTATTCCAGGGATTCCTAAAGCAACAGGATATGGAGCGCTATTAAACACAATTTCTCCATTAGAATTACTTGTCATTGTAACACTGTGTGATTCAATATTACCTGCTTCACATAATTTAGAAAATTTTGCACCCAAAGATGCTTCTACAAATTTAGGATTCCACAGAATATCAGAAAGAGTAATATTAACATTTGGACTATGATAAAATACTCCAGCAGGAGCACCGTTATAAGAGTCAATAATTTGCTCTTTATTGACAGAAATATTTACAGCAGAATCTGTTAGGGTTTTACTAGTAAATACTAAATCCATGGTAGTTTCGCCACTTAAACTCGTTGTAACCCTATAGGCTTCTGCATCTCCTATTGAGCCCAAAAAATATTTTGCCATTTTGGTATCTCCTCCTTTATTTTTTATAATAATTTGTTTTGCAATTCTTCAATTGACTGTTGAATCTTATCCTTTGCCAATTGGAGTTTTAATTCTTTTATTTTTTTCTTTTTTTCTTTAATAAGTTCTTTAATATCACCATTCCATTTACGATGAATTAAACATTCTGCCAAAGCAATGCTATCAGAAATATCCAAAGTGATCTCAGAATATTCTAAAAGTTCGGGATGTGTTTTTATTAAATAATTTTTAATATCTTGCTTCTGAGGTTTTTCAAGTTCTAAAACTTCTCTTGCCCATGCTTTTACAGTTGAAGCATGAATTCCATCTTCATACTCACAAATGCCATATTGATGTACAACAATATCTAATATCGCATGAATTCCAGCTAAAGCTTGAAGAGTAGCAATAGTAGTAGTTGCTCCATGACCAGATGGCTGTTTTTCTCTAACAATTAAAACTTTTTCCAAAGGGAATAAATTTTTACAAGACTCAAAATAAAGATTTAACTTATCATAAAACTCACTATATGGTTCTTCTTTATTTTTATCAATAGAAATTTGATAAATGGCTTTAACGTGAGGATAAGTCAAATCTTTAATATCAATAATGGATATCCCAGTTTCGAATTTTGCTAAATCAAAACACATTAAATAATCAAACTCATTAAGAGCTTTTTGAAAATGATTTTTCATAATTATTTAATGTCCTTTATTGATATAGGTTCCACATCTTTAAATCCTTCTTTTCCTAAGTATTGAGATAACATCTCTTCTTGCGGAGTATCATTATAAATCTTAACCATGTCAGGTGAACTCCAATGTAAAATCTCAACGACCACTTCATCTGGTAATTTATTCTTCTTTAATTTTGTACAGAAATAATGTCTTACACAGTGATTATAAAAATCGATTCCAAATAAAGATGATAAAGTTTCTGCAAAAGAATCCATTGTGGAAATCTTTGCTGGAACCCATTCATTATTACTTTTTGTTACGAATAAGTATTCGCTATTTATTCCTTTTTCTTCCCTTTGTTGCATCCATAAATCAAAATAAGGTTTGAAAGTACCTTTTATTACATAACGTCCTATAACTTTACCAGCGCTTCCTCTTCCTTTTGATCTAATATTATCTGTTTTATACATAAATCCTTCAAAAACTTCATGCTTTTCATCAAAGAACTTAGTTTTCATTTGAATTAATTCCGACTTTCTACAGCCAGAAGAAGCCAATAGAGCCAAATAACAAGCTAATTGATATTTTTTTAATTCAACTAATTTAGCCAAATATTCTTCAACTTGTTCTTCAGAAAGAACTGTTTTTTCACGAATTGTTGTTTTTACAACAACTTCAAGATTTCTTACTAAGTTTCGAAAATTTGGATATTCTTCGTCATACATAATCTCTATTGCGTTGGAAAAAGAGCTTAGAACAGCTTTAAGACTAGCAATTCGATTACTAGAACTTCCTAGTTCTGTTCTGGCATATCCCATGAAATTAATAAAATCTCTTTTTCTCAAATCAATAAAAAATTTATCTCCATTTTCTTTATAATTCCAACAGAAAAAAATTTCCAATTGATTTTTATAGCCTTTAATTGTAGTGGCAGTACGATCTAAGGATTTGTAATAACTCAGAGCAGATTTAATTAATTCTTTGTTTTTAGGATTAATCTTGTCAATGTCATCGGTTAATCCAGCATTATAAACGGTCGTTCTTGCCATTATTATTTTCTCCTTTAAACAAAAATAATTTTTTGTAAGAAAATCAACAAAGTAGAACTTTTTATCTACTTTGTTATGATTTTTACAATATTATTCTTCTTCTTTTTCTTCTTCCTTTGTTTCTTCTTCAACCTCTAGTTTAGGTTGTTCTTTTTCTTCAACTAAAAATTCTTTGGTAAACTCGCGTTTAACCTTTCTAGTTGGTCTCTTTTCTTCCTTAACTTCAGGTTTTGGTTCTTCTTTTTTAACTTCTTTCTCAGCAGTTTTTTTTGCAGTCTCTTCTGCAGCTTTACGAGCTTTAACTGCCCTTAATAATTCTTCAGCATTTTTATACATTTTTTATTTCTCCTTTTTACAAAATATACAAAACTTAAATCATTTTTTTCTTTTTTCATTAAATTTTAATATATCTTTTAATAATTCTGCATCTGCAAAATCAGCAATTGCGGGAATATCTTTATCCAAACAATGGCTTGTAAAATATGGATGTTCATCATATACAAAAGTATGTGAAGGATTAACCCTAGGATCAAGAATAAAACATTCTCGTAATTCTTCATAGTTAATACCTAACTTATTGGCTATATCATAAAATTGGCAACAAAAAGCCACTTTCATTCCTAAATAGCTATTTTCCATATATTTAACTAATTCAGCAGTTGTACTATCTACAAGACGAAATACATGTCGTCCATCATAAACATTTTGTAACAATTGTTGGACAGCTAAACAGTCCTTTTTTGTTCCACCTAAAATACTAAAATTAAAATCAAAATTATTACAATGCTGTGTTCCGCCGTAGTATTCAGGCGAAAAGATTATATTTTTATTAAATTCACGTTTTAATTGTTCTGTTGTCCCAGGCAAAATTGTGGATTTAATAATGTAAATATTAGCATTGTTTTCTTGTAAAGCGGCTTTAACCTGGGTGATATCACATGGATTATCATCTTTATACGGCGTATCAACGCAAATAAAACAATAATCATATGTAATATCGTTTTTTTTAGTATTATAGTCTATTTTATATTTATCATAAATATCGGGGTTTAGTAGTGCCAATTCTTTTGCAAGGTTATGTCCTACTACGCCATAACCCACAATCAATGTCGTTTTTTCCATTTTAATAATGTTAATTTCCTTTCTAATTTCCAAGGTGAAGCAAATAATTTATATTTATTATCAATTTTTATTTTTAAATCAGTAATATTTGCAACTTCACGCACATAATATTGTTCACTGTCACTTTGTTGTGAATTTAATTTATAAAATTCGTAAACTTCTTTGTAAAACTTTATTAATGTTTTTGTTTTTCCAAAACACACTCCAGCGTTAATGTATTTATTCTTTTCATTTTGTATCTTGTGAGGATGAGGAGAAGATTGATGATTAAAAATAATATCCGCCTCATAACTATTAAATAAACTGATAAAAGAATCATCAATATCTTTTAAAAAAATACAATCTTTTCCATCTAAAAATAATGTATATTCAGTTGGAACAATAGATAATACTTCTAAAATATGTTCAATTTTTAAAAGATTATTCCATTTTTCTACGTTATATAATCTTTCAGAATTATAAACCTTTATATTATTTTTTTTACATTGATAAACTAATATTGATTCATCATAACATTTTTTATCCATTAAAGAAACTATTGAAATTTTAGGACTTAGATTTAATTCTAAGTCCTTATTTTCTTCAAAAAAATCTCTTAAATAATCATAATATTTACTAAAAGCATGTATAAGATAACTCATTTTTTATAAAAAAAATTATTCCCTTCCAATTGATTTTTGTAATATAGAACTTACTGATTGTTCTACTTGCCCATCTTCTACAATTACAAAAGAAGAATCAAAATAATATCCACCATCAAAATAAACAGCTCCTAATTCACGACGAGAATCACCATATTCATTTGTTGAAACACAAGCTACTATTCCATAAATTTCATCATGTTCATTATATGTTCCAGATATTCCTTGATACATACCTTTTGATAAATCTGCCTCTACAGATGCTCCTGTAGAAGAATCATATACATATCCTCCTTGATAATTTTCTTTTATATCATTATATAAAGAATTAAAATAATCATATAAATCTGAAGGTTCCATTATCGAATTAAATGGTTGTGGTGTTGCTGTTAATCTAGTTATTGTAACTGCTCCTACTCCGTAAATTACATCTATATTTATACCATTAACAATAGTACCTCCACCTTGAGGAACTTTATATTTATTATCGCCAACTTGTAATCCTGTTAATTTTGGTTCGCTTCCAGACATTGTTGGATTAGCAATAACTTCTGTTCCTTCTGGAATTTTATATTTATCTCCGTCAATTTCTATTCCTGTTAAGTCTGGTTCATCACCTTCCATTTCAGGATTAGGAATAACTTCAGATCCTCCAGCTCCATAAACAGTAACTTTTTTAAATCCGCCACCTACTTTTGGTGTTAATTCTTGTTCGCCTTCAACGGTTACTTCAACATCTTCTTGAAAAGCACTACCTTCCTCAGAACGTTGAATAACTATGCCTTTATCATATTTTTGTCCTAAATATCCCATTATTTATTTACCTCCTTTTTTTGGTAAAGGAAGGATTTCTTTCTATAGTCCTTCCTTTGTTAATATAAATTTATTATTTTAAAATTAAAATAAAATATTACTTTTATTTGTTATTCTTTTTTTAATTCTGAAATGAAAATTTTTTTTCTTTTAACTTATTAAAGTTTACTCTTTTTTTAAAAAATTGTTTCTCCATAAGCATTAAGAATTAAATCTCCACCAATCTTTACAGTATTTGAAATAGCGCCAGATTCTGTTTCTAAAAATACTTCGATACCTTGATATGCACCTGTTTCAGCATCAACAGAAAATTGTAAGGTAAAAGAAACAGGAATAGGGATTTCTGTAACACATAATTTTAATCCTGTTTCAGCATCTGTACGAACCCTATTGGTATATATATAACCAATAAATATTAAATCAAGACGACGTAGATTAGAAACATTTGACAACATACCATAAATATCTTCACTTATGTCAGGGTCATCACTATTAAAGAAAGTATCAAAATCTGTTTTAGAAAAATCAATCATTTTATAAATTTCAGTGCGTT
>AUXO015896868.1_pt1 | contig 10106 bp, 7 predicted proteins | sample 768731 | NCBI WGS metagenome assembly AUXO01 (sample SAMN02715735, study PRJNA202380) | gut metagenome | biome: sheep rumen | host: Ovis aries | place: New Zealand: Palmerston North | reverse complement strand
CCATAAGCTTTTATCAGCTGCAGATTATCACCATTGCGCTGTAATTCCCGCTCCGTTACAAAAAACGTTCCCCGCAAATGTTCCTGAGCCATATAGCTCAGGATATTTTGCAGAGGCGCCTTCTTGGACAGACCGCCAAAAGTCAGGATAACGGCTTTTTCGGTAGTAGGCAAATAACGCTTTGCATCAGCCAAATGCCCGGCATTTTGCACCCTTAACTGTTCAAAATCCGTCGCTGCACAGTACGTTGGATAAGCAAGCAGTGCTGTGCTGAAAAAAACGGCTGCTGCCCCCTTACGCAGGTAACTGCTCAACTTTTGCAATCCCATCATATCGTCAGATTCCTTTCATTCCTTACCGGTTTTTAACCGCCTTGATGTTGGTATTGCCTCCCAGGCGCCACAAACTGATTCGTTCAATACCATTGTCGGCAGCAAGTTTTATCCAGGCATTTATGGTTTCGCTGTCAGCATACCATAACTCATAATGATGCCCATTTTCCTCATATTGACAATGCAGCGCAGCACTTTCGGCATCACGTTCAGGCGTGAGACTATGCTTTTGCACCAAAGCAGCTGCCTCATCTTCATCGACAAAACGAACAGGGCCTTTCTTAAGTCCCAAAAGACCATAATCTTCCCACAAACAGCCACCAGTAGCAAAGGCTGCACTTTTCCGTCCGGGAATAGCCGCCATTTTCCCGATAGTCTTTTGAATAAACGCTGCATCCGCCTTAGCTCCCGGCCCACTATGCTTGCCATGAAGATTATAAAACATGACCACATACTCAGGCCCCTTACAAAAACCTGCGTCCATAGGCATCCCTGGTTCCAAGACAATACGCAAATCCAAGTTTTCCTTTATACAGGCCCTGGACAATTTATAGGTAAACGACAAATAATCCTGCAAGAGTTCCTTATCCTTAAAAAAGGCTTCGTAGTCCAATTCTATGCCGGTACATTCGAGCTCTTTGGCTGCATCCAGCATTTCCTGAACACATTCCTCTTTGCGTTCATCATTGATGAACAGCCTTTTGAGTAAATCCCTATCCTTGGGATTTTGCCGTCCTTTTTTGTCCTGCCAGTCATTAGTTATCGTGAGATAGCGCTGCTTATGCCCTTCCTTGCGGGCAAAGTCCGCGATTTCCTTAGTTTCTGCTGGTATGAACAACTTATCTTCGCTATCGTAATAAGCCATAAAACAGCCAATACTGGATAAATGATTTTTGAACTGACGGTACTCGGCAAGGCCCTTATCCTTGTCCCATGATGCGACCCATGAGGATAACTCCACCGGAGCATGACTGCCGCTTTGCAATACAGCTCCTTGAGCACAGCCTGTTAAGAAAAACACCGACAGCCCCCATGCGACTAAAGAAAGATATCGCTTCATCTCAACCACTCCCTTTATTTACCCATTGCGCAAGAACCAGCAAAGAATACTTTCCCAGGTTTCCTTTGCCTGGAATACAAACTTATCCCAGCCGGAAAGTTCTGTCGTAAACAATACTTTTTCCTCATCTTTTCCTGTATTGGTCGTAATGGTAAACTTTTCAAAAACCGCATCATAGACATCATCAGCAAGATTTCGCTGGCTCCAGGCCTCGCCCTGCCAGGAAGCCCCCAGCAAAACACCACCCTGCCCATTTTCCGCTACGGTAATATCCTGCGGTATATTCTTATCATCCAGTTTCAAGGACAAGCGGTTTCCCTTTAAATCAATCTCCAGCTTATGGACGCTGCGCCGATGAAAGCTTTGCACATGTTCATATGCCTCTGCCCCATCTTCAACAGTTGCTGCCGGCATAGCTTCTCTTTGTTTTGCCCGGCCATAATATTCTTCTGCCTGTTCAGCTGTTGGCGCATAACGGGCAAACGCGATATTTTCCTGCGTTTCTGCCTCGCGCTTATTTTCTTCAACAGAAGGTATTTTTTCCCCCAGGATAACCGGTATTTTTTCCCTATATAATTCCTTTTTACTGTAATTTGTCTTTTCGATTACCAGCAATTCATTATTGACCAATTCTATACAAAGATAATTTTGGCGGGCATTGTCGCTGTGCAGAAAAATCTGCTGTGCGCCAAAGGAATTGCCTAATAAATTGGTCGATATTTTTACATCCGGCAAATTGCTGCTTTCCCGCACTTCGGACAACGCTTCGCCCTCCGGCAAGGTGGTCAATGTATACGTTTCATTTTCCAGTTCTGCCGCCCCGGATAACAAATTCCACTTATCCGCACGAGAACGATCACCGGTCACAAACTCAATAGGCGTATTGATGTCGTATTTTATCCGCATAAGCAGGTGATTAACAGGCCAATACGGCTGGGGCTGCATACGGGTAAGGTCATACATGCTGCTGTTTCGCTGATTGAAGCAATAGCCTTCCCGATTAAAAGCCATTGTAAATAACTCACGTATCCACTTTTCATTTACGGCACTAACCGCATTATTGTTCGCGAATTTACCGGTGTTCGCATGCATATGAACATAAGCACCAGGCACTTTACCAAAATGCTCCGTATAAATATCCCGCAAGCGTTTGTAATCATAGCTTATACGGCGCTGCATATGATCGTAACTCTCCTTGGGCACGCCATCCTTATCGCGAATATAATCCATAAGATAATGATTATAGTGCCGCTCCAAATAGGGCGAAATCATAGCATAACGCAAAGGATCAATCTCACCAATATAATTATTATAGCGGTCAAAAACATTGATATATTCCAAACGATAACCATTGGTTCCCTGTTCCCAAAACGAGGACTTCTCCAGTTCCTCTAACTCTGATGGTTTCAAAAATTTCAAATCCAGAGACTCAATATTTTCTCCGTAACTCATCATCGTTGCCTTGAAGTTCAAATCCTCAAGAACCGGCTGAGCAAAGATAGCCGTATCCCGTCGTCCATCTTCAAACATAAGATACAATGATTTCGGTGGCAAGGGTTTATTCAGCTGATAATAATCTTTTATATCCTGCTGGGTAATGGTTACAAATCCCTGTCGCTTTAACTCCTGCAAATGCTTATACAATTGTTTTTGTCCAATCAGCGTGGAGGTATCACCAATATGATCCACACCGAAATAAGACAGTGCGACAAATCCAGTATCCTTATCTCCGGCAGCAACAGCTGCATGATCATAAGGCTGATAGGTTCTCAAGTTGAAAAAAAGCGTGCATATACCAAAGGCTATAATAGCCAAAACCACCAGTTCCACAACAACCCGCAATTTTTTCCTGCGATTTTTGCGTTGCGTGAAGCCGCTGTCCTGTAGCGCAAGAACCCGTTCATCTATATTATCTTTTGGATGCATGCTTTTTCTTTTCCTCCTTCCGTTCCTTTTTGAGCCGTTCTTTTTCCATCTCGGCCAAATCTGCCGGAGTCAGACGTGTCCCCCAGGTAGATTTCCAAAAAGTGAACCAGGCCACCGGCATCTGCCACAAAAGTACAGCTTCATAGTACAAACAAAACCACATGCCAAAAATCCAGGTGCTGCTGCGGCGCAGGAAAAGCTGTGCCATACTCATCAACAAGGCCATAAGAATCATACCTACTACAAACGTAACCGGGAAAACCCGATGCATAACCGGTACATAAATAAGGTTATACAATACGATAATCGGAGCAGCAATCGGTACCATAAGTCCCATATAAAAACTCAAGGACATAAAGGGTTCTTTCTTCCAAATATATCTGGCTGCAATCAAGGATTCCCGCAACCAGGAACGTTTCCAACGCATCTGCTGTTTCAAAAAAACCGTATAGCTATTCGGTACAATCGTAGCGCAAACCGCCGAATCCTGATAAGCGGTACGATTATGGCGCAAAATGAAATTGGTCATACTGCGGTCATCACCAAAAGTGGCTCTTTGTCCCAAAAATTTTTGGTTGAGCCAAGCATCCGCATACTTCAGTACCAAATCCCGACGATAACAGGAAAGTGGGCCGGACAAACAGGTAACCGCATCAAAATAGCTTTCTGCCGCTTTCATAATCCTAAAAGCAATATAATAACGCACAGACTGCATGCGGGTAAGCGCATTAGTATAGGTATTGGCTACATCCGTACGGCCGGAAACGCCACCCATTTCCTTATCCTTGAACGGCTGAACGATATTGCGTACCGCAAACGGATCAAGAAAACTGTCCGAATCCACAAACACCAAAAGTTCATGCTTTGCTTCCACAGCCCCTAAAGCCATCGCTTCCCGTTTTCCTTTGTTAACGGGCTGAACAATATAGCGGATACGCGTATCCGTATGATAACTGCCCTTTTCCGTATCTGCCGCTTTGATTTCAGCAATAGCTTCTTTTATGCGCTCCACCGAATTATCATTGGAGTGGTCATCTACAACAATAACTTCCAAATTATCCGCCGGATAATCCTGATTAATACAGCTGTGAATCGTCCTCTTAATCCAATTTTCTTCATTGAAGCAAGGAATAATCACCGTAACCCCGGGCGTGTACTTCGAATCAATCGGTACCGGCCTGTAAAACACAGCAAAAAAATAGCGGGATAAGAGAAAAGTTGCCGCAATAATACTGTACAAATACAACCAGCGATTAAAGCGAAAATATACTACGGATTCCGCCCGCATCATAATGATTACCAAAGTGATAATGCCCAGACAAAAAGCAGATGCTCCCAACAGATAATTTTGCCGTTTATGTGCAGCATACTGCGCCAAGGTATCAATAAATTCCAGGCCGCAAAGCATCGTCCCGTCTTCTTTTTTTACCAAACGTATACAACGTGCCCTTAACTTTTTGATTTTCATTTCATAGCCTTCAGGCATAGAGCCCGGCGTAATGACAAAATTCAGCTTGACCTGGTCAGCCTTATGAATGTTTTCCGTTTCCTCATGGGACAATCGTTGCCGCAATAATACTGTACAAATACAACCAGCGATTAAAGCGAAAATATACTACGGATTCCGCCCGCATCATAATGATTACCAAAGTGATAATGCCCAGACAAAAAGCAGATGCTCCCAACAGATAATTTTGCCGTTTATGTGCAGCATACTGCGCCAAGGTATCAATAAATTCCAGGCCGCAAAGCATCGTCCCGTCTTCTTTTTTTACCAAACGTATACAACGTGCCCTTAACTTTTTGATTTTCATTTCATAGCCTTCAGGCATAGAGCCCGGCGTAATGACAAAATTCAGCTTGACCTGGTCAGCCTTATGAATGTTTTCCGTTTCCTCATGGGACAATTTCAAAAGCATACCTGTCGTGCTGATATCCACCGCTTTCCCCACTAGTTCTCTTTTCCCTATCTGATGAGGCAATTCCACAGTGACTTCGTAGTCGACCAGATAGCGCTGTCCTCGTTTATCCTCCTGCTGATACAGCTTATAATCAATGATTCCATGTTCATCTTCTCTAAAAGCTCCACGACGATCATGATTATTTCGCAAACCATCCTCATCCGGAACATAGGACAGCAAACGGCGATCAGGCTTTTCCTCCAGAAGAACATCCTGTGGCTCTGCATCGGTATTCGTATTTTTCACGGGATTGTCCTTTACGGTTATCATTTAGCGCCTCCTTGCTCATCCTTATTGAATAACGGCAGGTTTGCTGGAATATAATGTATTTTGCGGAACTGATTCACAAATACTGCCTGCACGCCTTTTGCCTCCAATGCTGTGAGCAGCAAATCCAGTTCCGTGGCCAGGTCAGCAGCTGGCGGAACTGCCGCTGAGTTATCATCCCTTATCGTTGGCTTCATATCCACAGCCGGTTTTTCTTCCCGAACAACACGATCATCTGCCTTTTGTTCTACCGGATGATTCACCGGTATGGCAATAATACTGCCATTTACGATGGACGCGGCATAGCTGTCTGCTTCCATCTGATTATGAATATTTCCGGGCTGAAAACGCACGTTTTCCTTAACCGCATATTCCAAACCTGCCGCACGAACACTTTTTAACAAATCGTCACTGTAAATAGTCCGCGGGGCTCTGAATAATGTCGGCTTCAGCGGATCATGCATGGTAACCGCCTTTTGCGTACGGCATAACTCCCGGAGTTGTTCCTCAACAGGGCGTTTTTCCATGGCAGCCAAGCCAACATAAGTGTAATTACCCACTTCCTGTCCTGCATTGCGAATCAGCTTCATGGTTTCCGGTTCATCAGCCACATTCTCTCCCTCAACGAAGAAAACGGCATCCGCTTTATGTTTTGCCAAGACATCCAACAGCCGCGCTGCCAAAGGCCTGTCCGGCATACCATCAAATACCAGCGCCACATGCGGTGTTCCATCCTGCAGAGTTGTAATCACCTCAGCAGGTTTTATATCCGCCGCCTGCCTTTTTTCCGTGGCTTCACGAATTTCATCCTCTGCCAGATAATTATGCGTCAAATCCGTTATATCGGGAATGAATTCTGTTTTTTCGATGACATGATCCCGAATTGCAATAAGCGTCCCTACTATCATTGCCAAACAGAGCGCTACAATGAGTCCAAGTTTCTTAAAATTCACGCTGAATATACCCCTCCCATTTATAAGCTCCAATATATATATCCCGCCTGTTCAGCAGCTTTACGCCCATATATGCTTTTAATATCAATGAGCACCAACGGATTTTTATTATCGGTTCGATAAAAATGACGCAATTCCGCCAACGATTTTTTTGCATAACAACCATGTGCCACTAAAAGCACAAGACAGTCCGCATTGTTTATCGATTCTTCCGGAATCAAATCAATCCCATATTCCCGCCGAAAATCATCTTTATCGGCCAGCGGGTCGGTGGCAAATACCTGCAGACCATATTCCTGTAAATGATGATAGACATCCACGGAACGGGAATTCCTGGTATCCGGACAATTCTCTTTAAACGTCATCCCCAACAAGTAAATTTTAGCATGAGCCGCATCTAAACCTGCCTTTAACATAACCTTCACGATTTCATTAGCTACAAATTTACTCATATCATTATTTATACGCCGTCCGGCAGAAATCAGCTGGGAGTATTGATCAAGATTTTCAGCTTGGTAGATGAAATAATAGGGATCTACACCTATACAATGCCCGCCCACCAGTCCGGGACGAAATTTTAAGGCGTTCCACTTGGTGTCCATAGCCGCAATCACTTCCGCTGTATCAATCCCCATCTGATGAAAGACTATCGCCAATTCATTCATAAAAGCAATATTGATATCCCGCTGCGTATTTTCTACCAATTTAGCAGCCTCGGCCACCTTAATGGAAGAAACCTCATATATCGTATCAATTATCGCCCCATATACAGCTGCAATTTCCTTAAGTGTTTCGGCATCCTCACCGGAAACAATCTTAGTAATGCTCTTAAGACGATGCTTTTTATCTCCCGGATTAATCCGTTCCGGCGAATAACCGATTTTAAAATCGCATCCGCTTTTTAAACCGGAAACTTTTTCCAGCAGCGGTCGACAGATATTTTCTGTAACACCAGGATAAACTGTGGATTCATATACCACAATCGTTTCCTTTTTTATATACTTTGCTACGATTTTCGTAGCCCCCTTAACAGGTTCAAGGTTGGGTGTCTTGTCACCATTTATCGGTGTCGGCACCGCGATTACCATAAAAGAAGCCTCGGCTAATCGCCTTGGGTCAGCAGTAAAATCGATACTGGCTGCCTGTAACGCCTCGTCTCCCAGTTCTGCGGTAATATCACGTCCTTGTTTATAGGCAGCAATTTTTTCCGTATTAAGGTCAAAACCAATAACCGAAAACTTTTCTGCAAAAGCTGCCGCTAAAGGCAAGCCCACATACCCTAAGCCAACTACGGCCAATTTTGTTTTTTTATTGCTTAACTCGCAAAATACCCCCATAATATGCTAATATCATCCTTTCCCAAACTGTTGTTTCCCCATTTTTAGCAGCAAAATTATTCATGATAATTTTGGAAAGACTTCGTCACAGCAAACCAAATGGTATTGCTGCGTCTCCCCCATTCAAGATCTTGTAAGCGATAAAATTCCAGACCTAATGTCCAAGCTGCAGGCAGATTATAATTTATACCAATTCCCCAACCCTTAAATCCACCATTCCTGTTAAAGGAATCATTCTTATCGTAACGCATATTATCAACCATGGCATTCATAGTGTGGCTGACATATGTAGAGGATGGCTGATAATAATATTTTAGCCAGCTGCTAAACGTATATGGCTGCCAACTGTTTTGCGGCGTATATCCTAATGTAAAGACATAACCAGTCTTACCGCTGTCCCCCTTATTCCTGCCATACAAAAGCATAGCTCCTGCATCCAACAGACCTATGTTATGATGATAATTAGCCATATAAATATCCTGGCTATTTTCATCCCTCCTCTTGAAGTGATAAAAACCTCCTTCTACACGATAAACAGCACCCTGATAGGAAATCGTAAAGTCATATGATTGCTCTATTTTATCCTTAGCCGCTTTGCCATATTCTAATGTGTACTTAACCGGCTCACCAGCTTGGACGCGCACTCCCATAAACTTGCTGTCATAGATATTGCCTTCTGCCATCGTGCTGCCAAAAGCGCCCAAGTCCATGTGTGCGATACCAACATTGCCACTCAGATAATAACGATCCAGCTTCAACTTGCCATCTTTATCATCTCCGCTGCCGGTAAATGCTTTTTCCCACTCCAACATACCAATAGCATGCCAGTTGTTGTCGATGTTGTAATCCGGGTACAAGCGGGCACGAGCACGTTGTCTGTTCTCTCCACTATCCGCACCACTGGAATAGCGCACATCATAACGCACTTCCGCATCTACCTTCAATCGCTGATCCGGTACATCTTCCACAGGCATATTGGATTCCAATTGCTGACGGGCATTCATACTGTCCAGACTGCCATTCTCATCCAGCTCGGGCAGGAACTCCGCCCTGAGGCGGCCAACCGTATCCAATACCGAAGCGGGTACCACAGAAGTCGCCCCGCCGGCTGAGACGCTATTCCCGTAAATTCCGGCATTACCTGCTGAAACAGCTGAACCATTTTCAGAACCATTCAGACCAGCCAGTAAATCCTGCTTCCTTTTGCGGACATAATCCAACATCCTGGATCGCTGCTCGACCCGGCTTTTCGCCTGGGCATAATCCCTGGATGCCTGCTCCAGTCTGTTCAGCGAAGCATTGCTTTTTTCTTTTAACGGCTGCATGACTTCCAGGCGATTTTTTCCCTGCATAGAGCGACGCACATACATTTCGGTATCTTTTGCCGCCTTGCTGCGTGCACTTTTAATCCGTGATTCAGCTGCCCGTTCCTGTTCTTCGGCCAGTTTCAGCTGTACTTCATCAACTACCAATAAACGTGATATACGACCATATTCATCAGCCAGTGAGCCTGTACGATTCTTTTCAAACTCCAATAATGCCTGTGCGACCATCTGTCCAAGTTCTTTTTTGGAATATGCAGACAACGGCTTTTCCGGCATATCCATATATCCTTCCTTAGCCAGCAGCGTAATGGAATCGTATATCCATGTATCACTTGCAGCTGCCTGAACCGTAGATGCAGATAAGCCAATCCCCAAAAAAACAGCCCCCAGCAAGCATTTTTTGACCGATGCTTCCAGGGGGGAACGTTTTTTCCCGTTAAAACCATTCAACAATTTTTACAATCCTTTCCCCAGCAGATAAAATATATCCAATATTCCTATAAGTAATATATTATAGTTTTACATCAGGCTAATGTAAAACTATAAATCTTCTCAATTTTATCTTTATATCGATTTCTATGTAAAAATAAAAGCACCATCCACATAAATCACCGTTTTTCGCTCCATATATCGGTATTTCTCTATGCCATGTGATTTTTTCCTGCCTCCATCATCAGATAAAGTTTCATTAAAGATATTTTATAGGATGATATTATAAATTAATCAAATCGTGGTTTCAATAGGCTTTAAGTCCTCTTATTTACGAAAAAGACATTCTTTTTAATCCCTTCTTAATTTATATTTAAATTTTATATAATCTTTAGTGGACAGAACTCATAGCCCCCTGTTAAAGAATATTTTGTATACACACATCAAACGTCTTGACAACAACGTTCTCCATGGCTATAATGACCTCATAAGCAAACAGGACAACGTTGTCCCCCA
>AUXO012113961.1_pt1 | contig 10106 bp, 4 predicted proteins | sample 768731 | NCBI WGS metagenome assembly AUXO01 (sample SAMN02715735, study PRJNA202380) | gut metagenome | biome: sheep rumen | host: Ovis aries | place: New Zealand: Palmerston North | reverse complement strand
AGATGCCGTCGCGTATGATTTGGTCGTAAGGGTCGAAGGTGGAGGCGATATAGGTCAGCGCTCCGTCTTTTGCCGCCTCTTTGACAGGCAGCCGCAAGAGGTTGAAGCCGTCGTTGACGTCGAAGTTCTCCACGTTGTTCGACATGTCGAGCGCCAGAAAACGTGTCTGCGTGTCTTTGAGGGCGATGTCCATCTCGCTGGTCTGCAGGATCTGGTGCGGATGGTAGGGGGAGAACCTGAGTGTCAGCCCGCCATCCACGATGTATTTGCCCAGTCCGAGCGCAAGGCTGACGATACCCTCTTCAGCTTTTTCATCCCCGATGGGGTAGTAGTTGATGGAGCGCGCCACACCTGAGATGTTGGGGTAGAACCGTGAGCCGTATTGTGTGCCAGCCACTTCTTGCAGAATCACCGCCATTTTCTCTTGGTCGATGACGTTGCTGGTGGCCGTCATGTAGTCCTTGCTGTCGCGATAGAACACAGAGGCATAAACACCTTTGATGGCGTCGCTGAGCATCCTCAGTCTCGCATATTTGTCCTCTACGTAGGGAATCATGTAGGTGGCGTAGATGCCGGCGAAAGGCTGGTAGTGGGAGTCCTCGAGCAGCGACGACGAACGTATGGCTATGGGGTGCTTCACCACGTCGAGGAAGGTCATCAGGTCTTCAGCCAACCGTTCGGGCAGTCGGGCATGGAGAAAGGCCTTGAGGATGTCTTGGTCGGGGGTGTCGCTGAGTGCCAGCTGATAGAGTTCGTTGGTGTCCATGAACTCGTCGAAGATATCGGTGCAAAGCACCACTGTCTTTGGAATCACCACTTCCAGGTTGTCGTACTGGTTGATGTCCTCGTGTTTGGTGATGATATTGTCGATGAAGGCCAGTCCACGTCCCTTTCCTCCAAGTGAACCGTCGCCGATGCGGGCGAAGTTGCTGTATTGGTCGAATCTGTCGCGGTGGAACACCGCCACAACGCCTCTGTTCCTCATCTTTCGGTAGGAAACGATGGCATCGAAGATAATCTGGCGGTGGGCATCGACGTCCTCAAGGGTCTTGTAAGTGATGCGCTTGAGAAATTCGGATATGGGGAAAAGCGCCCGTGAGCAGAGCCAGCGGGATACGTTGTTGCGACGGATATGGTAGAGCAGCGACTCCCTGGGCACGGTGAAGATGCAGTCTTGGAGGTCTTTGAGGTTGTGGACGGTGGCCACGGGCTCCAATGTCTTTGGGTCGCGGAAGATGAAGTCGCCGAAACCGAATTTCTTGGTGATGATCTTGCGCAAATCCACTGCCATCTTCTTCGAGTTCTTGTCGATGAAGTCGGCGCTCAGTTGCGGAGTGAGTTCTTTGCGCTCGATTTCGGCGGACTGAAGTACCAGCGGAACGAACTCGTCCTTATCGCGTATGGCTCTGAGCAGCTCGAATCCTGCCAGTTCTTCTTTCTTCCCGTTTTTGGGGAAACGGCAGTCGCTGATGACTCCCAGCGTGTTGTCGTGGTATTTGTTGTAGAGTTCCCAGGCTTCTTCGTAGTTTCTGGCCAGCACGATTTTGGGGCGTCCTCTCATCCTCAGTTTCTCTTGCTGTGCATTGAGCGCCTCAGTGGAGAAGATGAGGCTTTGCTGCAAGACGAAAGTGTAGAGGTTGGGCAGTATGGACGAATAGAAGCGTATGGAGTCTTCCACGAGCAGGATCATCTGCACACCGCCTACCTTGATGTCGTGGTCGAGGTTCATCTTGTCCTCGATCAACTTGATGATGGAGAGCAACAGGTCGGTGTTGCCGAGCCAGCAGAAGACATATTCGAAGATGGACAGGTCCTCGTTCTCCATTCTCTTGGTGATGCCATGTGAGAAAGGAGTGAGTACCACGATAGGCACTGCTGGGTATTCGGTCTTGATATTGCGTGCGATATCGAACACATCGTTGTTGTCGGTGCCAGGCATGCAGATGACGAGGTTGAACGAGGTGGTTGCCATCACTCGCTCAGCCTCTTCTTGCGATGCCACCTGGGTGAATCGGGGAGGGGAGGTCAGTCCAAGGTTGGAGTATTCCTTGAAGATTTTCTCATCCACCCTTCCGTCGTCTTCCAACATGAAAGCGTCGTAAGGGTTGGCAATCAACAGCACGTTGAAAATGCGGCGTGTCATCAAGTCAACGAATGATACGTCGCGCAGTGTCAGCTTCTTGTTGTCCATGTCTATCTGGCCATTTTCGTATATGGGTGCAAATTTATATAAAAACTATTATTATCGTGTCAGTGCTACACTTTTTTATAATCGATTTAACGATTGTTATCATTCTATGTCACAAAAAGAAAGACGGGCAGTAGCCTGTCCGTCCTTCTTCCCTCTTGGGGAGTTGTGTTATTGATGTGTTTGTGTTGCTGATTAATAGATACCCTGAGCCATCATAGCCTTGGCAACTTTCATGAAACCAGCCACATTAGCACCCTTCACGTAGTTCACGTAACCGTCGGGCTCAGTGCCGTACTTCACGCAGTTTTCGTGGATGTTGACCATGATGTCGTGCAGCTTCTTGTCAACCTCTTCGGAGGTCCAGCTCAGACGCTCGGAGTTCTGGCTCATCTCAAGACCAGACACAGCCACGCCACCAGCGTTGGATGCCTTGCCTGGAGAGTAGAGGATCTTGGCGTCTTGGAAAGTCTTCACTGCCTCAGGAGTAGAAGGCATGTTGGCACCCTCTGCCACAGCGATGACTCCGTTGGCTACGAGAGCCTTGGCTGCCTCACCGTTGATTTCGTTCTGAGTGGCGCATGGGAGGGCGATGTCGGCCTTCTCGTTCCATGGCTTCTCACCAGCGTGGTAAACGGCTGTTGGATACTCCTCCACGTATTCCTTGATACGTCCGCGCTCCACATTCTTCAGTTCCATGATGTAGTCGAGCTTGGCGCGGTCGATACCGTCTGGGTCATAGATGTAACCGTCGGAATCCGACATGGTGAGCACCTTGGCGCCCAACTGGATGCACTTTTCGCAAGCATACTGAGCCACGTTGCCGGCACCAGAAATCAGCACGGTCTTACCTGCCACAGTGTCGTTCTTCGTCTTAAGCATCTCCTGGAGGAAATATACGTCGCCATATCCAGTTGCCTCAGGGCGAATCAGTGAACCACCGAACTCGCGGCCCTTGCCTGTGAACACTCCGCTCCACTCGTGAGTGAGTTTCTTGTACTGACCGAACATGTAAGCCACCTCGCGTCCACCTACACCGATGTCGCCTGCTGGAACGTCCACGTCAGGTCCGATATGGCGGTAAAGCTCGTTCATGAAGGCCTGGCAGAAACGCATCACCTCACCGTCGCTCTTACCGCGGGGAGAGAAGTCTGAACCACCCTTTGCACCACCCATTGGCAGTGTAGTCAATGAGTTCTTGAAAGTCTGCTCGAAAGCGAGGAACTTCAGAATGCCGAGGTTCACGGAGCTGTGGAAACGGATACCTCCCTTGTACGGGCCAATCACGTTGTTGTGCTGGATGCGGTAGCCGAAATTGGTCTTCACCTCACCCTTGTCGTTCACCCATGTGACACGGAAAGAAATCACTCTGTCGGGTATGCACAGGCGCTCTACCAAATTGGTCTTCTCAAATTCGGGGTGCTTGTTGTACTCCTCTTCGATGGTGCCAAGAACTTGGCTCACTGCCTGAATGTACTCAGGCTCATTAGGGAAGCGTCTCTGAAGATCTTCCACAACTTTTGCTGCATTCATAATAGTTGTCTGATTATTGTTGTTATAAAACTTTTTACCTTTTTCTTGTTTTACGATGCAAAATTATGGAAAAATGTTTTAACAACAAAGAAAATCATGAAAAAATGTTATGATTTTTGCGAAAAATTAAGATTTTTGTAAGAATAATACATATTTATGGGGATTTTTGTCTTTCTCAGGCTCTTTTTCTCTTGGTTCTTGTCGTGATGATGGTCAATGAGGGTTATTTAGCATTGTTTTTCGCGGTTTAGGGTTGTTAAGCCAAATAAAAATGTTATTTTTGCATTGTTTTTCTGATTCCACCCTACCATATTTCAAACGAATCCATGATCAAGCAGCTCGACCAAGACATCAAATACCTGAAGGGCGTAGGTCCCGTGAGAGCAGAAGTGCTCAGGAAAGAACTGGGCATTGTTTCTTTCCGCGACCTTCTATATTATTATCCTTATAAGTATGTTGATCGAAGCCGCATATATTATATATGTGAAATCAATGGCTCTATGCCCTACGTGCAGCTTAAGGGGCAGATCCTTTCCTTCGAAACGGTTGGAGCAGGCAGGAAGACGCGACTGATAGCCCATTTCGCCGACCGCACGGGGGTGGTTGACTTGGTGTGGTTCCAGGGAGTCAAGTATGCGCAGAAAAACTATGATTGCCGAACAACCTATATCGTCTTCGGCCGCCCTTCGGTTTTCAACGGACGCATCCAAATAGCCCATCCTGATATCGACAAGGTGAAAGACGATGCCGCACCCATGGATGAGATTGTTTTCGATGGTGGAATGATGGTGCCCTACAACCTCACCTCTCCCTCCGATAGTCCATACGGTAAGTTTGTCCCCAGCTACAACACCACGGAGAAGATGAAGAACTGCGGGCTTAATTCCGACGGTATGGCCAAGTTGGCGGAGAAGATGTTGGAGTTGCTGAAAGAACCGTTGGAGGAGACCTTGCCTGCCTATCTTATTGCCAGGAATCACCTCATCTCGCATGATGAGGCTGTGCGCAACATCCATTTCCCAGAATCAGCGCAGATGCTTGAGAGGGCACAAACGAGGCTCAAGTTCGAAGAACTCTTCTACGTGCAAGTCAATATCCTGCGTTATGCCCGCGACCGTATTCGAAAGTTCCGCGGTATCATGTTTTCGAGGGTGGGCGATGCCTTCAACACATTTTATCATCAGCACCTCCCTTTCCCCTTGACGGGTGCTCAGAAGCGGGTAATCAAGGAAATTCGTGAGGATATGCGTTCTGGGCGCCAGATGAACAGGTTGCTCCAAGGCGATGTGGGCAGTGGCAAGACCCTGGTGGCGCTCTTGTGCTCGCTCATTGCTGTCGATAATGGCTATCAGACCTGTATTATGGCTCCTACGGAGATTTTGGCTGAACAGCATCTGGAGACCATCCGCTCCATGCTCAGAGGAATGGATCTCAGGGTGGAACTGCTGACTGGCATGGTCAAGGGCAAGCGGCGCGAGGCTTTGCTGGCCGACTTGGTCACAGGGCAGATTCATATCCTGATCGGCACGCACGCCGTGATTGAGGACAACGTTTTGTTCTCGCATTTGGGGTTTGTGATTATCGACGAGCAGCACCGTTTCGGTGTGGCTCAGAGAGCCAAACTGTGGCAGAAGAACGCTGTGCCACCACATGTCTTGGTCATGACGGCAACCCCCATACCCCGTACCCTGGCCATGACCCTTTATGGCGACCTCGACGTCTCTGTCATCGACGAGTTGCCTCCGGGACGCAAGCCTGTGCAGACGGTTCACCAGTTTGACAATAGGCGCGACAACCTCAACGCCTTCATCCTTCAGCAGTTGAAGAAAGGACGGCAGATTTATATCGTCTATCCGCTGATTGAGGAAAGCGAGAAAATTGATTTGAAGAACCTGGAGGACGGTTATGAGCAGGTATGCCGCGACTTCAGCCAGTACAAAGTCAGCAAGGTGCATGGTCGGTTGAAGCCTGCGGAGAAGGATGCAGAGATGCAGCGGTTTGCTTCGGGCGAGACACAAATCCTGGTGGCGACGACGGTAATAGAAGTAGGTGTGAACGTGCCCAATGCGTCGGTCATGGTGATTGAGAATGCCGAGCGATTCGGGCTCTCGCAGTTGCATCAGTTGCGAGGAAGAGTCGGGCGTGGCGCCGAACAGTCTTACTGTGTGCTGGTGACTAAGTTCAAGTTGAGCGACGAGAGTCGAAAGCGCATCAAGATCATGGTCGATTCGAGCGATGGTTTCGAGATTGCAGAGATGGACCTGAAATTGCGTGGCCCTGGGGATTTGGAGGGAACCCAGCAGAGCGGAATGGCTTTCGACCTCAAGATTGCCAACATTGCACGCGACGGTCAGTTGCTGATGAAGGCGCGTGAGGAGGCACAGCTGGTCATCGACTCCGACGAGGACGAAACCAACCCCGCCAACGAAATCATCTGGCGAAGGTTGCGCGAGTTGCGCAAAACGAATATCAATTGGGGAGCGATATCGTGAAACCTGTTATTTCACGATCGAATAGACGAGAGATGCGATGGAAATACCGATACTGGCACCTCTGATCCAGAACCTGGCTGTGGAGCCGATATCGGAGTTCTTGCTCTTGGCCTGGTTGGGCTGCACATAAAGGATGTCCCGTTGTTGCATGTAAAAATAAGGAGAGTTGATCATCTCGGCATCGGTGAAGTCGAGTGTGTGCACTTCCTTGCGTCCGTCGGCTTTTTCGCGGATGAGTTTCACGTCGGTGCGTACGCCGTAGATGGTCATGTCGCCAGCACGTGCAAGAGCTTCAAGGACAGATATTTTGTTGTTGGTGATGGTGAACATACCTGGACGATTTACTTCTCCAACCACGGCAACGTTGTAGCTGGGCAATTCGATATAGACATCGTATTGGATGCCTGATTTGAAATAGTCCTTGATCTTGTCTTTGATGGTTTGTTGGGCCTGGTCGATGGTCAAGTCGTTGATCTTCACTTTCCCGATCAATGGAAAATCAACATATCCGTCGTTGTCAACGGTATAAAGCTTTATGTTTTGGTAGCCCGTGATGTCTTTGGCATTGTTCGCATTGCTCATTGGCTCAGTAGGGTTGAAGACGGCTGCGGCCTCTGGGGACGTGGGGCAATTCACCAGTATGAAGACTTCGTCTTTGGGCTTGATGGTGGCATCGTAAAGATATTGTGACTCGGAAAGGTCGGTGCTTTGCGAGTTGTCGATGTAGCCAATATCCTTGGAAGAACCACACGAGCACAGTATGGTCGCAACCAGGAGTATGTAGAGTAAATGCTTCATTCTCATTGTGATGGAAAGTTCTCTTTTTGTGGTGTTTGCATCAGCATAAAAGAGCATTCTCGCAGATCGGTAGGCTGATGATGGTCTTTGCGCTGTTGCTATTAAAGTGCAAAATTAGACAATAATTTTCACTTCTGAGGAATCTTTGCCAAGAAAAATGATTGCTTGTCGTTTTTGCCCGCAATGATACGCCTTTATCATGCCATTGTAAAACACTGTCAGTCTTTGGTGTGGACGGTGATTTGGGGGAATGGGAAGCTGATACCGGCTCGGTTGAAAGCCTCATAGACCGACTTGTTCATGCCGAAGCGGACGGGCCAGTAGTCGTCGTTCTTCACCCAAGCGCGGATAATCACGTTCACGCTGCTCGAATCGAGGGCGTTGACAGCGAAGAAAGGCTCAGGAGTGTTGAGGATGCGCTGGTCAGCCTTGATGGCGCTCCTGACAGCTTCTTCCACCGCACCCAGTTCCTGCCCATATTCCACGCTGAAGATCCATTCCACTCTGCGGATGGGATTCTGGCTGTAGTTGGTGATGGTGCCGCTGCTGAGGCTGCCGTTGGGCACATACACCTGTTTGTTGTCGGGGGTGGTGAGGATGGTGTGGAAGATCTGGATTTCCTTCACGGTGCCAGAGATGGACTGGGTCTCTACGAAGTCGCCCACTTTGAAAGGACGGAGAACGAGCAAGATGATGCCTCCGGCGAAGTTCTGCAGGTTGCCTGAGAAGGCCATGCCTATAGCCACGCCGACAGAGGCGAGTAGGGCGGCGAAGGATGTGGTCTCGATGCCTAATCGGTTGATGATGGCGATAGCGAGGAGAATGTTGAGCGTGATGCCCAGGAGGCTTTTGACGAATCCTGTGATGCTGGGGTCTGTCTTTCTCTTCTCCATGAACGAGAACACTACTCGTTTGATCAACGAGATGATGAAGCGTCCGATGAAGAAAATGAGCAGCGCACCTATGATGTTGCCGCCAGCGTTGACACACCAATCGAAAATATGCTTGAAGATGGTCCCAAAGTCAGTGAATTTCGCAATAGTTTCTTTCATGAATTTCCAGTAAGTTGATTTCAAAGTGCAAAGTTAGCCTTTTTTCTTGTTTTTCGACTGATTCTACGGGTGAAAGTTTTTTTTTTGATGGCTGTTGATTCCTCAAAATGTGATGGGGTGGCGCGAAAATCCGTGTGGCAGCTTGTGACAATCGAAAATGAATAGATATAAAATTTATATGCCTTTTGAATCCTTTTTTTTGCTGTTTTCCGTCATCTTTTGCACCGAAATGCACGAAAATTCGCGGAAAAAGTGTAATTTTGCAAGATTTTTATCGGAAGCAGTTGAAAATCGCGCCAAAAAGGAAAAGGTAACAAACTATTAATAATATGAACGAGAAGCTCAAAAAAGTCATCGTGCTCGGTTCTGGCGCATTGAAGATAGGCCAGGCAGGGGAGTTCGACTATTCAGGTTCCCAGGCGCTTAAAGCCCTGAGGGAAGAAGGTATCAGTTCGGTGCTTGTGAATCCGAACATTGCTACAATCCAAACGTCGGAGGGAATAGCCGACAAGGTCTATTTCCAACCCATCACCACTCATTTCGTCACTGAAATCATCAAGAAAGAGCGCCCTGACGGCATTCTGCTTGCTTTTGGAGGTCAGACTGCTTTGAACTGCGGTACACAACTTTATCTCAACGGCACACTGGAAAAATACGGCGTGAAGGTGTTGGGCACAAGTGTGGAAGCCATCATGGACACCGAGGACAGAGACTTGTTTGTGAAGAAACTCACCGAGGTGGATCTCAAAGTGCCTCAGAGCCATGCCGTGGAAAACATGGACGATGCTTTGAAGGCTGCCCACAGCCTCGGCTATCCTGTGATGATCCGTTCAGCCTACGCACTTGGCGGTCTGGGCAGCGGTATCTGCCCCGACGAAGAGACTTTCTGCCGCATTGCTGAGAGCGCATTCACTTTCGCACCCCAGATTCTTGTGGAAGAGTCGCTCAAGGGCTGGAAGGAGATAGAGTTTGAGGTGATACGCGATGCCAACGACCACTGCTTCACCGTAGCATCCATGGAAAATTTCGATCCACTCGGCATCCATACTGGTGAGTCCATCGTGGTGGCTCCTACCTGCTCCTTGACTCCTGAGCAAGTGACCATGCTTCAAGAGCTGTCTGTCAAGTGCGTTCGCCACCTCAACATCGTAGGCGAGTGCAACATCCAGTTCGCATTCAACGCTGTTACCAACGACTATCGTATCATAGAAATCAACGCGCGTCTGAGCCGCAGCTCAGCACTCGCTTCCAAAGCCACTGGTTATCCTCTGGCTTTTGTTGCCGCCAAGATTGCGTTGGGATACACACTCGACCAGATTGGCGAGATGGGCACTCCCAACTCTGCCTATGTGGCACCCCAACTCGACTACATGATCTGCAAGATTCCTCGCTGGGACCTCACCAAGTTCGCTGGTGTGAGTCGACTGATTGGCTCATCCATGAAGTCGGTGGGCGAAATCATGTCCATAGGACGTTCGTTCGAGGAGATGATCCAGAAGGGCCTCCGTATGGTAGGTCAGGGTATGCACGGATTCGTGGGCAACGACCACACCCGTTTCGACAACCTCGACGAGGAACTGAGCAATCCAACAGACCTGCGCATTTTCGCCATCGCTCAGGCCCTGGAAGAGGGCTACAGCGTGGAGCGAATTGAGGAACTGACCAAGATCGACCGCTGGTTCATCGAACGACTCAACAATATCGTGCTGCTCAAGGGCAAACTGATGGCCATGAACAGCCTGGAGGAAATCTCCGCCGACTTCATGCGCGAGGTCAAGGCAGCTGGCTTCTCCGACTTCCAAATCGCACGCTTCGTGCTCAAGGACGAGAAGAACATGGAAAAAGCCAACCTCGAAGTGCGCGAGTACCGCAAGAAACTCGATGTGCAGCCTGCTGTGAAACGCATCAACACCGTGGCCAGCGAGCATCCCGAACTGACCAATTACCTCTATATGACATACGCCGTCACCGGACACGACATTCCTTACTACAAGAACGACAAGTCGGTGGTGGTGCTGGGTTCTGGTGCTTACCGCATCGGAT
>AUXO018251162.1_pt1 | contig 10107 bp, 10 predicted proteins | sample 768731 | NCBI WGS metagenome assembly AUXO01 (sample SAMN02715735, study PRJNA202380) | gut metagenome | biome: sheep rumen | host: Ovis aries | place: New Zealand: Palmerston North | reverse complement strand
GCGGGGAAAAACTGACCGTCACAGCGGTCGGGGAGAATTCCTTTGCCGGTCTTGATTATGTGCTGGGTGCCGTATCCGCTGATCTGGCCGTGCAGTATGCGCCGCTGATCCGCGATGCCGGAGCTGTGTTCATCGATAACTCCAGTGCCTTCAGACTGCAGAATGATGTGCCGCTTGTCGTGCCGGAGATCAACGGAGAAGATGCCTTTGAACACCACGGCATCATTGCCAACCCCAACTGCAGTACGATCATCACCATGATGGCAGTGGCGCCGATCCACCGGATCAGTCCGCTGAAAAAAATGATTGCCTCTACATACCAGGCTGTTTCCGGGGCAGGCAACGGCGGTATTGAAGAGCTGAAAAAGGAAACGGAAGCACTGGCGGCAGGGGAACCGTTGGAACAGCACGTCTTCCCGAAGCAGATTGCCTACAACTGCATTCCCCTGATCGGTTCGATGAAGGACAGTCTGTATACGAGTGAAGAAGCAAAGATGGGCAATGAAGGACGCAAAATCCTGCATGCGCCGGATATCCGTGTGACCTGCACATGTGTGCGCGTACCGGTTTTCCGTTCGCATTCCATCTCGGTATCCCTGCAGTGTGCAGATCCGCTTACCGTGGACCAGGTGAAACAGGCAGTCGGCTCTTTCCCCGGTACGGTGCTGGCGGAAGACGGTTATCCCACACCTCTGGAAACCTCCGGTCAGGATGCGGTGTATGTCGGCCGGATCCGTGAGGATGAAGTGTTTGACGGCGGCATTGCGCTGTGGTGCTGCGGTGATCAGATCCGCAAAGGCGCAGCGGCGAATGCAGTGGGGATACTGGAATATCTGATTCGCTGAAAATATGCTAGAATATCGGTGTACATATAAGTGAGGATAAAATACATATGGCTCTTTTTCGTAGGACAATAGGTGCAGCCCTCGCTGCTGCTGCGGTTGTCGGTGCAGCCGCACTCATCAGTTCACTTCTCGAAGATTCACATGAAACAGAAGAGGATGACGATCAGGTCAATTTCATCAACATTGAAGGACCGGATGACGAGTATCCCGAAGAAATCAAGGAAATTGCAAAGCTTTACCCGTATCTGGACAAGAAATTCATTGCCGAACAGTTCGGACGCAATGACGCCTTCAACCGTGAATATCCGGAAGATACGCTGGTGACCATTTCCCACAAAGCAAGATTTGCGGATGCCTGGACACTGCAGGAATATACAAAGATTGCGGAGGAAAACGGATATACGGCACAGAGCCTGAATGATACCGAGAATATTGTCACCAAGAAAATGTTCGCGGCAGACGGTGCAATCCTGAGTGATATCTACAATGTGGCCAACCAGGTAGCCTGCCTGAAAGGCACTTACGAAGGATATAAGATTGACTGACAGTACTGAGCTCCCAGGGGAGCTCTTTTATTTTGCGGATGATGCGCTCTTGTGGTATATAATAGAAACGTTTTGAGAGGAAGCCTATGCCTATTATTGAAGTCAAAGATCTGTCATTTGAATACGAACCGGATCAGCCCGTCATCAAAAACGTTTCCTTTATTGTGGAGAAAGGTTCCTACTGCACCATCTGCGGACATAACGGCAGCGGCAAGTCCACGGTAGCGAAACTGCTGTCCGGACTGCTGGACAGGAAGAGCGGAACCATTATGATTGACGGTCTGGAACTGAACGAAGAGAATCTGCGGCAGATCCGCGGAAAGATCGGTATTGTCTTCCAGAACCCGGACAACCAGTTCATCGGTTCCACCGTACGGGATGATATTGCCTTCGGTCTGGAGAACCACAGGGTTCCGCAGGCGGATATGGACGGCATCATAGAGGAGTTTGCGGCCCGTGTCGGTATGACCAAGTATCTCAACAGCGAGCCGACGCATCTCTCGGGCGGACAGAAGCAGAGAGTGGCGATTGCCGGTGTCCTGGCGATGCATCCGGAAATACTGATCTTCGATGAAGCAACCTCCATGCTGGATCCGCAGGGCAAGGATGAAATCAAGAAGGTCATTATGGACCTGCATAAAGAAAAGGATCTGACGATTCTTTCGATTACACATGATATAGATGAGGTTTCAAAGAGCGATACGGTGCTGGTTCTCGATGACGGCGAACTGGTGCTGCAGGGCACACCTGCGGAAATCTTCCGTGATGAAAAGAAACTGCTGGAAACCAATCTCGATGTACCGTACAGTCTCAAGCTTGCCAAAGAGCTGAGAAAACGCGGCATCAAGGTCGGTGATCATATCTCGATGGAAGGACTGGTGGAAGAACTGTGTCAATTACGTTCGAAAATGTAAGTTATATCTACAGTGAAGGCACGCCCTTCCGCTATGAAGCGCTGAGTGAAATCAATCTGGAGATTGAGGAAGGCAAAATGACGGCGGTGATCGGCGAGACCGGTTCAGGCAAGAGCACGCTTGTGCAGCATTTAAATGCACTGCTGCTGCCGACCAAGGGAACCGTGCACATTCTCGGCCGCACCATTGAAGCAGGCACCCAGCCGAAAGGACTCAAGTCCCTGCGCGGTGATGCCGGGCTCGTTTTCCAGTTCCCCGAATACCAGCTGTTTGAAGAGACAGTAATCAAGGATATTGCCTTCGGACCGAAGAACTTCGGCATTTCCGAAGAAGAAGCGCTGAAACGGGCAAGAAATGCCATGAAGCTGGTCGGTCTTGATGAACAATACGAAGAACGCAGTCCGCTGGAGCTTTCCGGAGGACAGAAGAGAAGAGTAGCCATTGCCGGTATTCTGGCCATGGATCCGAAGGTTCTGGTTCTGGATGAGCCGACTGCCGGTCTTGATCCAATGAGTACCGTGCGCATGATGGAGCTCTTCCGCAAACTGAACAAAGAGCACGGCAAGACAGTGCTGATCGTCACGCATGATATGGAACAGGTGTTCCGTTACTGTGACAATGTGATCGTCGTAGAGCACGGCCGCATCCGCACGCAGTCTTCCGTCAGTGAATTCTTCCGGGATTCCTCGGTCTGCCGCGGGATGAACATTCTGCCGCCGGCTATGATCCGTATGCGGGATCTTCTGAATGAGAACGGATTTGACATTGCCGATACCGTTATGGATACGGAAGCACTTGTCAATGCGGTTGAAAGGCAGGTGAAGCGTCATGGGTGAGTTTACACTCGGCAGATACATGCCGCTTGATTCGCCGATTCACAGAATGGATCCGCGGGCCAAGATCATGGCGATGCTGCTGTGTCTGATTGCTATCTTTATTCCGGCCGGATGGATCGGCTACGGGGTGATGTTTGTGGTGATCTCCGGGGTGATCCTGCGGGCAGGACTGTCCTTCCGCTTTGTCTGGAAATCGATGAAGCCGATGATGATCATGATGATCTTCCTGTTCATTATGAACTGTGTGGTTCTAAGGACGGGCGATGTGCTGTTTACCGTCTTCGGTATATCTATATATAAAGAAGCGGTTCTGCAGACACTGTATATCGTTGTCAGACTGCTGCTGATGGTGATGATCACAACCTGTCTGACGGCCACCACCAAGCCTCTGGATATGACGCTCGGCATTGAAGATCTCCTGAAGCCGTTTGAACGCATTCATGTACCGGCGCATGAGATTGCCATGCTGATATCGATTGCACTGCGGTTTATCCCGGATCTGATCGAGGAGACGCAGCGTATCATGAAGGCGCAGGAGAGCAGAGGTGTGGACCTCAAGGAAGGATCCCTGAAAGAAAAGATCATGGCGATTCTTTCCCTGATCGTGCCGCTGTTTGTTTCGGCTTTCCAGAGAGCAGAGGATCTTGCCAATGCCATGGAAGCGAGAGGCTACGCACCGGGCGAACCACGCACCCGTTACAAGGTGCTGAAAATGACAACCGCAGACTGGCTGCTGATCGGCTGTGCGGCATTGCTGCTGGCTGAGATGATCGTTCTTGCACGGATGGCATAATGCGGTATAAGTGCACAGTCAGCTACTGCGGAGCGGCATACTGCGGATGGCAGAGCCAGAAGAACGGCGCAAGTATCCAGGAACAGATAGAGAACGCTCTGTTTCAGCTGACCACAACAAAAACCAATATTACAGCTTCAGGGAGGACCGATGCCGGGGTGAATGCGGAAGGCCAGGTCTTCCATTTTGATACTGAGCTCGTCATGACGGAAAGAAAATGGAAAGGTGCTCTGAACGCTCTGCTGCCGAAGGATATTCACATCAGGGAAGTGGAGGCGGTGGATGAGCTGTTCCATGCCCGTTACTGTGTAAAAGCCAAACGCTATGATTACCGGGTGAATCTCGGTGAATATGATGTGTTCACGAAGGATTATGTCTACCAGTGTCCGTATCCGGTGGATGTGCAGAAGATACGCGAAGCTGCAGCATACCTGCAGGGAAAGCACAATTTTGCCTCGTTCTGCTCCAATTCCTTTGCGGAAACACCGGACCAGACAAGAACGCTGTATGCCGTGGATGTATCACAGCAGGGACAGATTCTTACCATTTCCTATTACGGCAAAGGCTTTCTGCGCTACATGGTGCGGATGATGACTGCCCAGCTGCTTGAGGCAGGACGCGGCCGCATACAGCCCGAAGAAATCAAAGTTCTGCTGGAAGCACAGTCGAAGACGGTATCCCGGCGCAAAGCCAAACCCGAGGGACTTACGCTGAAGGAGGTTGAATACTTCCGTATTCTTGCCATGGATCAGAAGGTCATGATACGTGAGTATCTGCCGGATGATCCCGCGCAGCCGCACGCTTCTGATGAGTATGCCTTCGTGGAAAGAAACAGTCAGAATCTCCTCGGCTGTCTCAGGATTACGGAGGGTGAACGCGTAAATCTGAAGCTTTGTGCAGAGGAAATGCCGGGTGAGGAATTCCTGCAGGAAATCCTGTTCAGGATGCGTTCTGCATACCCGGAAAAAGAGCTGATTCTGCAGGCCGGAGACGTGAAACTTTCTGTTGACTCTGCCGGAAACAAAATATAGAATGATAGACGGCATCTCATGCCAAATGTAGCCCCGGAAACTACATATGGAGGAATGTATAAACTATGCGTCAGACAACTATGATCAAGCCTGCTGAAGTTGTCCGCCAGTGGTACGTCGTTGACGGCACTGACTGCACACTTGGACGGCTTGCAACAGAAGTCGCAGCTGTTCTTAAAGGAAAGCACAAGCCGACTTACACACCGCATGTTGACTGCGGCGATTATGTCATCGTCATCAACGCTGACAAGATTAAGATTACAGGCGACCAGGATGAAAAGAAGTTCTATTTCAGCCATTCTCAGTTCCCCGGCGGTCTCCGCGTACGCAGCACAAGAGTAATGCGTGAAGACTACACGGTTGAGTGGGTTGAAAAGGCAATCAAGGGCATGCTCCCGCACAATAAGCTGGGTGATGTCATGCGCAGCCATCTGTTTGTTTATGAAGGACCGGATCATCCGCATGCGGCTCAGAAGCCGATCGAAATGAAGATCAAGGGTTAAGGAAGGAATAAAGACATATGGCAACGAAGAAAAAGTCAGCAGTTACTTATAACGGTACCGGACGTCGCAAGACCTCCACTGCTCGTGTCTTTATGACTCCGGGTACAGGTGTAATCACAGTCAACGGAAAGTCTCTGGAAGAATATCTTCCCCAGGCTACTCTGAGAATGATCGTTAACAGCCCGCTGGTTCTCACAGAAACAGCCGGTCAGTTCGATATCAAGATCAATGTTGCAGGCGGCGGCTATACAGGCCAGGCCGGTGCAATGCGTCATGGTATCGCACGTGCTCTGCTTGAGGCAAGCGAAGACTATCGTCCGGTTCTCAAGAAGGCAGGTTTCCTCACACGTGATGCACGTATGAAGGAAAGAAAGAAGTACGGTCTGAAGGGCGCAAGACGTGCTCCTCAGTACAGCAAGCGTTAATCGCTTCCTGGTGTACGCGAAAGACCTCGGAATTCTGTTCCGGGGTTTTTTTGTGCACGGTCACTTGATTTTACGGGATGTATGTTTATAATTCGGTTAGAAGAAACTAACTTGTGTTTCAGCATGTTGAGGGAGAGGCATATGAAGAAATACATTCCGGAGAAACTGGCTGCCGTCAGCGGCTGGCAGCGCACTGAGAGTATCTGAAAGGACTGCGTATGAGAAAGTTTGCGAAGATGCGTTTGTTTTTGATTTGCGGGCTGCTGGGCTGTCTTTGTTACGGTGCAGGTGACTGGCTGATGCTGTACGGTGATCCTGCGTACCGCGGTACGGTGGCATGGCTTACGGAAGGTGCAGCTGTGATACCGCAGTGGCGGTACAGCCTGGCTATGTTTCTGGCTTTTCCCGGCATTGTTCTCTACGGAACGGCACTGTTTGCGGTGGAAGGATACATCACCGGTGAAAAGGAAAAGAAGATCTATCACTGGCTGAATGCGTTCGGTATGACACCATGGATTGCCCTGCATCTCTTCTATGTCATGATCCTGACCCTGTATGCATGGATGAACGGAAACGGATACGGTGTGCAGGCAACGGAAGTATGCGAAGGGCTCTTCCATGCTCTGGCATGGATCGTGCCGGCTGCGGAGGGGATGATGCTGCCGGTGTTTGTCTGGTGGTTTTATCTGCAGATTACCGGAAAGACGGTGTTTCCGAAGCAGTATGCATTTACCAATGTGCTGATTGTTTTTGCAGTACTGAAAGGCATATCGCTGCTGCTTCCGGTCAGTGCATTCCGGCTGGGTTTTACCAACGGTCTGATGAGTGAAAGCATGGCAGTCATGTTCGGAATCATGCTGGCATGGGAATGCCGGGAGGTGTGAGATGAAAGGAATAAAATTTACAGCTGAGAAAGACGGTTTCCACGGTGTCTGGTATCCGTGTCCTGAAGGCAGTGAAAAAGGCATGATTGTCATGCTCGGGGACAGTTCGGATGATCTGATGGCAAGGACGGGTGCGAAGTGGCTGCACCGTCAGGGCATACATGTTATGGCAATGTCTCCTGCCGCTAAAGACTACGGACATCACAGTTATCCGCTTGAGCGCTTCGGAAAAGCGATTGCCTATATGAAGGAGCAGGGATGCAGGAAACTCGGTATAGCCGGCGCGTCCACGACGGGTATGATGGCGCTGCTTGCGGCTTCGTACTATCCCGATCTGACTCTGACAGTTGCGATGTCACCGCCGGATTTTGTTATGGAAGGATTCTACCAGGACGGTAAGGACGGTGTCCATGAAAGACCCGGTGACAATGAATCCTCGGTAACATGGCAGGGAAAACCGCTGCCGTATCTGCCGTATGCATACCGGCATCCGGAATACTGGCAGAAGATCAAAAGCGATTCCAAAGCGGGCGGGGATTTTGTCGCTTCAAGACCGCTGTTTGATGAATCGGAACAGAAACACCCCATACAGGAAGAAGAAAAGATCAAGGTGGAGAGAATCCGGGGCAGGCTGATTATGGTCGGTGCCGAGGATGATGTTCTCTGGGATACCTGCCGCTATATCCGCAGAATGCAGGAACGTCTTGCGTCTTTGCCGCATACGTGTGAATACGAAGCGTGGCTGTATGAACACGGAACACACTTTGTGTTCCCTGAATCAATGCTGAAGATGGTTCTGCCGTTTGGTATAAACCTGATTGTGGGACTTATGTTCAAAGCCGGTAAACAGTATCCGTCTGAATGCCGGGAAACACGGATTGATATTGACCGGAGGCTGCAGAAAGCCATCCGGGAGTGGTAAGGAAATGAGGGTTTATCTATGAAACCGGATTATAAAAACTGGGTTCCTCTCAGCATGGTGTACGGACTTGCCGGCGGGGCATGTATCTCTGCGGTTCTGTTTGTTCTGCTGGGTGTCTCCGATCATGTGCTGAAGGGTTTGCCGCGGACAGTCTGTGCTGTTGTCTTCGGGATTGCGGCTGTGATTCTGGCCGGGTTTGCTGTCTGGATGTATATTCTGAACCGGACGTTTGATTATAACGGCAAGCGGAAGCTGGCAAAGACGATCATAGAAGGAACGGCTGAATTCGTGCATATACCTGCCGGAGGCATTGGCCTTGATGTCGGCTGCGGAAGCGGCGCCCTGACAATTGCCTGTGCCAAAAGAAATCCGTCAGCTTCCATGGTCGGATGCGATATCTGGAGCGGTGCGTATAAAGCGGTGTTTTCAAAGGAACTCTGTGAGCGGAATGCAGCAGCTGAAGGTGTGAAGAATGTCCGTTTTGAAGAAGGCAATGCCGTGCATCTTCCGTTTCCGGATGAGAGCTTTGATGCAGTGACAAGCAACTATGTGTATCACAACATCTCCGGTCATAATAAACAGGAGCTTCTGCTTGAAACCCTGCGGGTGCTTAAAAAAGGCGGAACATTTGCAATCCATGATCTGATGGGACCGGCAAGATACGGGGATATGAACGCTTTTGTGAAGAAGCTGAAGGATGATGGGTATGAGGAAGTGCAGCTCATTAATACGGCAGAGGGCAGATTCATGGAGCACGGAGAGTCTGTGTGGCTGGATCTCGCCGGTTCAAAACTGCTGACAGGAAGGAAATAAGCTGCAGAAGTGTATACCGCGGGCTGATGCCTGCGGTTTTTCTCTGCGCTGCGCAAGCAAAACAATAAGGTTAATAAGAAACAAATTTAATTCTTTGGCAGCTGAAGCACGCATGGTACACTGAAAAAAAGCGATGAATATTGGAGGATGAATAATGGTTAATCTTGCGGCAAAACCGTTCGGCCTGAATGAAGAACAGATTGCCTGGGTGGAAAATACCCTGGCAGGACTTGATACCGATGCCAAAATCGGTCAGCTTTTCTTTCTTGACCTTCCGATTGATACGACAACTGAAGAATCCATTGCGGCTTTTGACGGTAAAATACCCGGCGGTGTGATTATCCGCCGCAACCATGCGGCCAAGACGCAGGAGAAGCTCAGGGAAATGCAGGCATATGCCGGCAATGTACCGCTGCTGGTGGCAGGTGATATGGAACGGGGATCCTCAAACGTTATTCTTGAAGGAACTGCCTGCGGTCATCAGCTTGAACTGGCGGCCGCCAACGATCCTGACCTTGCTTATAAAGCGGGTTATATGTGCGCAAAGGAATGCGCAGCGGTAGGGGCCTTCTGGAACTACGGTCCGGTCTGCGATATCGACTTCAACTGGCGCAATCCGGTAACCAATATCCGTACCTACGGTTCTGATCCGGATAAAGTCCTGGCATTTGCCAAAGCAGCTGCCCGCGGAAACCGTGACGGCGGAATGATTCCGACTGCCAAACACTTTCCGGGTGACGGTGTGGATGACCGTGACCAGCACTTCCTGACTTCCATCAACTCACTGAGTGTGGAAGAATGGGATGCATCATACGGCAAGGTGTACAAGGAAATGATCGATGACGGTCTGGAGGCTGTGATGGTCGGTCATATTATGCTGCCGGCATACCAGCGTTATTACAATCCCGATGTAAAGGATGAAGAACTGCTTCCTGCTTCACTTGATGCAAACCTGCTGCAGAAGCTGCTGCGCGGCAAACTCGGCTTCAACGGTGTAATTTCCACCGATGCAACATCCATGTGCGGATTCACGGCGGCTATGCAGCGCAGCAAGGCTGTTCCTTCGGCAATTGCGGCCGGTGCTGATGTGTTCCTGTTCTGCCGTAATTTTGCGGAGGACTTCCGGTTTATGAAGGAAGGTCTGGAAAACGGTATTCTGACACAGGAAAGACTGAATGAAGCTGTTACGAGGATTCTTGCTCTGAAGGCAAAGGTCAATCTGCATATCCTGAAGAAAGAAGGAAAACTTGTGCCGCCGGAAGAAGCACTCAGTGTCTTCAATGATGACGGTCCGAAGAAACTCGCCCGTACAATCGCAGATCAGAGTGTCACCCTGGTCAAGAATGTCAGAAACACACTTCCTCTCGATCCGAAGAAAACAAAGAGACTGATTATGGTCGTAATCGGGGATACCCCGAATTATCACAACGGCAGAGGTGGGTATGCACCGTACTTCGTTGAGAAGATGCAGGAAAAGGGCTTTGAAATCACAGTCTGGAAAGAAGAGAATCCATCTCTGAAACGGGTTCTTTCCGGCATTCCTACGGAAGAGCTGAAGCAGAAGTATGATGCTGTGCTCTACTTTGTGAATGTAGC
>AUXO011357324.1_pt1 | contig 10107 bp, 6 predicted proteins | sample 768731 | NCBI WGS metagenome assembly AUXO01 (sample SAMN02715735, study PRJNA202380) | gut metagenome | biome: sheep rumen | host: Ovis aries | place: New Zealand: Palmerston North | reverse complement strand
CTACCAATAGTTAGAGACTGACCTGGGTGAACAAAACGATTAATCGATACCATACCCTCCTTACCGGTCGCTATTGCATCGATTGCAAATCTTGCGCCTAACGCAATATCTCCACCAACAAAGATATCTGGCTCACCCGTTTGGTATGTAACCTTATCTGCTTCAATTGTACCATTGCCTCTTACAGCTACCTTAGTACCTTCTAGTAGCTTACCTATTTCACTAGTCTGTCCGATAGCCATTAGGATATTCTTAGCTTCAATTGTAATAGTATCTTCTTCATCATAGGATGGATTGAACCTTCCATCCTTATCCTTAACAGATACGCATTTTTTGAAAATAATGGATGAAGCCTTACCATCCTTATCCTTAATAATCTCCTTTGGTCCATATCCATTATTTAGGATAATTCCTTCCTCTAGTACCTCTTCGATTTCATCTAGTGCAGCAGGCATTTCATCTTTACCCTCAAGGCATAGCATATATACCTTACCATCTGTTAGTCTTCTTGCAGTTCTTGCAACATCGCAGGCAACATTACCACCACCTACGACTACAACATCACCAGAAAGCTTTATTGTATGATCTTGGTTTACTCTCTTTAAGAAGGAAACACCAGATTCAACGCCTATTGCATCCTCACCAGGAATATTTGCCTTTCTTCCACCCTGTAATCCAATCGCAATATAGAATGCCTTGTAGCCTTCCTTACGCAATTCATCAATTGTAATATCCTTACCAACCTCAACGCCACATCTAATTTCAGCGCCCATCTCACGGATGATATCAATTTCCTTTTCAACAACCTTTTTATCTAATCTGAAGGATGGAATACCATTGACTAGCATACCACCTGGAGTCTTTTCCTTTTCAAATACAGTTACAGGATATCCTTCTGTTCTTAAATAATATGCACAGGTTAAGCCGGCAGGGCCGGAACCTATAACTGCAATCTTATAATCATCCCACTGTTTACCCTCTGCATTATAGCAATGTGGAATATATTGATGTGGATTATCAAGCTCACGATAAGCTAAGAACTTCTTTATTTCATCAATAGATACTGGCTTATCAATTAAGCCTCTTGTACAACGAGATTCGCATCTTTTATTACAAATAGAACCACAAACAAGTGGGAATGGGTTATCCTGTCTAATTAGCTTTAATGCATCATCAAATCTACCCTCCCTAGCCATTTTTACATAGCCTTGGACAGCTAGATGTGCAGGACATGCAGTCTTACAAGGTGCTGTACCTGTATCATAGCAATTAATCTTGTTTGTATCTCTATAATTTCTATCCCAGCAGGATTCATCCCAATCATGATCATCAGGAAGTGGCTGTGTTGGGTATTCAACCATCTTACCATTCTTTAGTGGTAGCTTTTGTCCAAGCCTTGCAGCACCTGCAGGACAAACCTCAACGCACTTACCACAAGCAACACACTTAGAGGTATCTACATGAGCACGGTAGGCACTTCTTGACATATTTGGCGTATTAAATAGCTGAGATGTTCTAAGACCATAGCAGGATCCTGCCGAGCAGTTACAAATACCTACAATATGCTCAGGACCATCTAGGTTTGTAATTTGATGTACATATCCCTTTTCTTCACTGCGCTTTAAGATTTCTCTTACAGTTTCCTTATCGACATAATGTGCATCCTTACCAGATTCAACTAGGTATTCGGCCATATCGCCAACACCAATACACATCTGTCCTTCAATATCTCCAACGCCCTCTCCTCTATATCTTTGTGCCTTTCTACATGCACAAACCATAGTACAGAACTTATCATATTTATCAATCCATTTCGATAAAAGCTCAACAGAGGTTGGCTTTGATTCTAATGGAATAGCATCCTCAACAGGAATTACATGCATACCAATACCAGCTCCACCAGGTGGAACTAATACGGATGTCATAGCTAGTGGCTCCTGTGGAGCTAAATTGAACATAGTTGCAACCTCAGGATGCTCATCACATAGAGTTGGATGCTCAACCATATATTCACCAGAGCCTACTACCCACTTAGGCACCATATACTGTAATTCTCTTTCAGGATTATGACGGTTATATTCAATTAAACCAATATTACAAATATGGTCTAATACCTTCTTTGTTTCTTCAATAGACATTTTATTCCTTTTAGCAAGCTCTTCTATTTTTAAATATGTTCTCCTCTTTTTAAAGGATAGCATAAATAAAACCTCATCCTTGGTTAATAGTCTATCTAAAATCCAAAAATCCATATGGTTTTCATGCATTTTACCAGGTAGCTTTCGATCTAAGCTATCGGTAATCATTTTCGCAAGCTTGATGACAAGCTTCTTTTTTTCAGGATCATCACAGTGATAATCCTCATGTGGGAAATCCCAATCATTAACATGAAGCATAGGATTGACTTCTCTTGGCATAAAAATACCCCCTCATATGTATATTTTAAAAACGAATCTCTTATAATTTATTATAACGCAAATTCGATATCTTTTAAAGATATCTAGGATACAAATGGGCTATTTCTTTTCTATCATAGTGATAGTCCTAACTCTCAATTAAGACAAAAAGAAAAAGCCCAAATTATTGGCTTCTTGCTTACTCTCATATTCCTTTAGCTTTAAATTTGCTTCATTAAGCTCCTTCTTTAATTCCTGTAGCTCTTCAACCAATTCCTCAATATTTTCCTCTTCCTCCTCTAAGGTTACTGGCCCCTCAGGGATTGGTAGGTTATGCTTCTTTGCATGACGAACTGCCAAATATCTATCAATATACATATTCGCGAATGGGAAGATAACCTCTAGAATTAATTCAATACCAAGTAAATAGATATGTACGTGTGCATGATGCTCACCTGGCTCCATAATCATAGTTACTGATAATACAATAACAATAATAGATTCAGCTAGGTTAAGTAGGGCAGGTCTTTTCTTAGATAGACGAATCATACATTCTGTAATTTCGTTACCCTCACAAATGATACTCCATACACCCAAATAATTAAGCACTTATTATATTCATCATTTACTAAGAAGATTAATATAAATGCTAGGACAAGTAAGATAATTGCTTCAAAGAATTTTGCCTTTTCTGCAACTACACCCTTAACAACACCCCAAACTATTAAGTCCTCAATCGCATAGGCAATCATTACACCACCTACAACATATTGTGCGTTTTCTAAACAGAACTATTGAAAATTAAAACTAAAATACCAGCTACAATATATAGCCAAAAATTAATCATTCTCCATAACTTCATGATATTTACTCCTTTAATCCTTTGTGTTTTAGCACAAAGAGATAAAAAAAGGCAATACCTAAGTATTGCCCAATTCAATTAAATAATTGTAATCTTAATCTTCATATCTGAGGTTGGATATGTAGAACAGCTATGAACATAATTAAATCTCTTATCTGCAGCTCTTCTACCGTCTCCCTGGCTTGGTACAAAGAATGTACCAGATAATACCTTACATCTACAAGCTCCACATTCGCCGCTTCTACAGCAGGTACGAATTAAAATGCCATGACGCTCAAGGGCAACGGCCAAAGGCTCATCCGCTCTTGCATCAATTACATCCTCTTTTATACCTCTTACAACAGTTAGCTTATAAATATCCTTAATCCTTTCAACTGGGTAGCCCTCTACCTTAGAGATATCCTTTGGAGCACCAAAGATTTCCATTCTTACTCTTCTTGCAGGTACATTTAGCTTATCAAGCTCACCCTTAACAAATTCATACATTGGAAGTGGACCACATACAAAATATGTAGTTTTCGCATTGGATGGATCATTATCAATAGAATACTTCTTTATAATATCAGAGGTGATAAATCCCTTCTCATCTCCATCCTCTAGTGTAGCATTCTTACCAGAAATCACATTAATAAATCTTACTCTATCACAGGAATCACAGATTTCCTTTAATTCCTTTTCAAGAATAATATCCTTATGGGAATCTGAGCCGTATAAAATGGTTAGATTATAATCTAGGGTACCATTTTTAATTTCCTTTGCCATAGAATAGAAAGGTGTAATACCAGAACCACCAGCTAAGCCTACAATATCCTTAGAATCTCTTAAGGATTCTAAATAGAAATGACCAAATGGCATTTCAACAGTAAAGATATCATCTACCTTTACATTGTCATAAAAATAATTGGATACAAAGCCTTGATTTTCCTTGCCCTTTCTTATAGTCACCTCAAAGAAAGGCTCAGGTAATTGTGCTTCAAATGGAGCACTACAAATAGAATATGGTCTTGTAGTTATCGTATTTCCAATTTTTACATGAATAGATACATAATTACCACTTTGGAATACAGGTAATACCCCCTCTAGTGGAATAAATGTATATTTCTTCGCTGTAGGTGATACATCTAAAACCTTAGAAACCTTAACCTGAAATGGACTTGGGTGAAGTAGCCTTGCTACTCTATTAATTGGGTCTTGATATTGATTTTCCTTTGATGCAGCATTGAAGTTTTCTTCTCTTACCTTAGTAACTCTTGCAGCACCAGTAACATCCTTTAAAAATCCATTAATCTTTGTCATATTATGCTTCCTCCTCCATTTGGTCTAATAAAATCTTTGCAGCCTTACGACCATTGGTAATACAAGGAGACATACCATCACCACTAATCGCATGAGCGCCAGAAAAGGATAATCCCTTAATATAGTTTTCATCCTCTGCCATTTGTAATCTTGCGATAATATGGTCATCCATAGAATGCTTATATCCATAAATACCACCACGGAAGTTTGATGTATAGTGTGCAACACTATGAGGCATTTCAACCTCTACCTCCTTAATATGATGGAACAAATTAACACCTAAATGACGAGATACAGTCTCAATCATATCACGAGCCATCTTGCGCTTAATCTCATGATAATTTGCCTCAGTAATATGTAAGAATGCCTCAGGACGAGGTAAATATGTAATTGATAGGGATGTTTCATCCTCTCTTGTACAGCCAGGATTTGCATAATTTAAGCAAATTGTAGTTAGATAATCATAAGGTCCTAGGGTTTCGCCTTGGCTCCAGAACTTATCCAAATCCATATCACTTTCACTAGAGAATACAGAATAATCATGAATATTTAAATCCTTAGGTGCTCTATCTAGTGTTAATACAACACTAACTACAGTAACGCCCATTAATCTAGCATTAACATCCTGGTAAGCACGGGCAGGTACCTCACTTAATGGTTCAATCATCTTACCATAGGCTGTATTTGGGTATGCACTACATGCAACATAATCCGCTAAGATCTCATCGCCTCTTGAGGTTCTAACCCCATAAACATGGCCATTTTTAACTAAAATCTTTTCTACATTTTGGCCATATTCATATTGAACACCCATTTCCTCACATCTTTCCTGCATTCTTAGGGAAAGCTCATGAGAGAATTCCTTTGCTACATAGGAACCGCCAATAAAATAATCTGCCATTAATACAGCATAAATGGTAAATGGTAGATCACTAAAAGGTGATCCAACATAAATCCAATATGCCTTTAATATATCCTTAACCTCAGGCTTTAGCTTGAATGTCTTAAATACTTCCTCTGTAGAATATCCAGCAGTCTTTACAAAGTTTCCATGCTTCATAATCATTTGAAGCTTTGACATTGGGTTAACCGATAGGATATTTACGGAATTATATACCTCAGCACATAAATTCATTAATCTATTGACCTCATCAAAGGAGCCTGGATACTTCTTTTCAATTTCTTCGGCCATAGTAAAATTACCTGGCTTATAAACATCATTTTCAATAGAGCCAGTCCATCCTGCATGTAAGGTAATATCAATATCCTCCTTTGGCACATAAATACGATATGCCTCAGGTACTCTAAGCCAATCGACCATGACTCCCATTTCTTCTAGGAATTTTCTTATCTTAAGTGGCTTATCCTTTGGACCGATTGACATCATCTCATGTAATGTAGCCTCCATCTCAAGGCCACCTCTTACAAAGGATGTTGTAAGGCCACCAGGAAGATTATGTCTTTCTAAAACTAAAACACTTTTACCTTTAGATGCTAAAGTCAAGGCACAGCTCATACCTGCAAGTGCTCCACCAATTACGATAGCATCATACTTTTCCTTATAAAAGCCCATATATTATCCCCTTTTTCTAAAATAGTATACTTGTAATTTGATTATATCACACTTTGTTACTAATCTTTTAAAGGAAAAGAAAAAATCCAAGAAATTCTTGGATTATCTTCTAAATTGCTCAGCCTCTTGAATAATTCTTGCCATTTCAGCCTTCATTTTCTTATTATTTTCTTCAATGGCTATTCTTTCCTTTTTCTTCTTAAAAACATAAATAACACCAGGAATAATTAGTAATAAGAATAATAGCATAGCTACAATTTCATTTGCACCCTGATATTCCTTAATATTATCCTTGCACTTATAATATTCCTTCTCAAGCCTTACATAGGTTAGGTAATTGTGATGGCTCTTATCTCTTTCAAGCACACAATAGGAAACCTTCTTTTTACCACTACCCTCAAATACTTCCTCTTTAACCTTCCAGCCAAAGTTTTTATTATCATTAATCTCAAGCTTATCGCTTGATTTTAATCTTTTTTCCTCAAACATTATACCCCTCCAAGTTATTTTTCTATATCATTCACTAATAGTACATAGAATATGCTACCATATCTAGAATCATCGACTAAGCGTCCATATCCCCTAACGCTTTTAAGTACTCCCTTTTTCGTTAGAATTCTATATTCAACATAATCCTTTTTCTCTGTTTTTCCAGAATCAATTTGCTCCCATATAGCTTTAATTGTCTTATCGTAATCTTCCTTATAAATAGTACCCTTTACATCAAAATCTACATATTCCATAAATTCAGATACATTATCACAATCAAACATGCGGACACAATCCTCATTTGCATAAAGCATTCTTCCGGTTTCTGACTGATAAATAAATAATACTCCTGGAATATTTGATGTAATATCCTTCATAGAAAAGGCAATTCTTTGTCTTTCAGCTAACAGCATTGTCTTATTATATCTAACCAAATCATTCTTTGAATAGAACTTAACATTATATAAGGCACTATCTGCCTTAGAATAAAGGTCATTTAATGTTTTACCATCCTTTGGATATACTGCATATCCTAAGGAAATTGTATATGGGCTTGTCTTACCCTTATAGGTATACTGCTTCTCCTTTTTTACAAAGGATTCTAGTAAATCCTCAGCCTTATCTATGGTAATATCCTTTAATATAAGGGAGAATTCATCTCCACCGGTTCTACCAAAGATTGCCTTACCTAAGAATTCATCATTTAAGCATTTCGCAAATGATTTTAATGCAATATCTCCAGCAGGGTGTCCATATAAATCATTAATTGCCTTAAAATCATCAATATCCATTACAGCATAAACAAATGATGTATCCTTATTCTCCAAGAAGAAATCATCTAAGTCTTCGTTAAAGCCAAAGCGATTTAATAGGTGGGTTAGGGAATCATATTTAGATGCCCTCTCTAATCGATTAACTAATAAATGATTGCCTAATCTAGATGAAATAAAGCTTGATGCATCCTCAACAATTTTTAAATTCTCTATACCATTACCTACCCTATAATTATCTACACATAATACTCCAATAAGCTTACCCTCACTATATAGTGGGTAACCATAGGATCTTTTTATTCCACTTTTAGATAATAAATCATATAGGAATGAATCCTTATCTTTTAGTTCTTCTACATCAGGAATTTCAATATATTGAAGCTTTTTAATGCCATTAATCCATTTATCTAATTTAGCAATGGAAACCCTCTTTAGCTCATCAATATGAGATAAAAAGCCTTCCTTACAATATTCATAAGGCTTATTTACATAAGCTCCATCAGTCTCTAAAACATATACTCTATCAGCGTCTAGTGCAAGAGACAATTCCTTTAAGGATTGATGCATTACCTCATCAAATGGTAAATCGGTATTCAATAGCTTAGCAATTCTATATGTTGTATCATCAGTCATAAAGGCTTTCTTTAATTCCTGTGATTTTTTATTCTCTTCATCGATATTAAAGAACACATAGCTACAATAACCCATATCTAAGGATGGAGCGCCACTATAGGCAACCCAATAGCCTAAATCTAGGCTGAATGTATAATTATGGCTTTTATGCCTTAAGATAGCACACTTAAAGAATTCGTTTTTCCATCTACTATCTGTAAGTGGGAAAATATCTAAGAAGGATTTGCCAATAATCTCTTCTACATCCTTTCCAACCACCTTAGTAAATTCCGCATTTACAAATGCGAATTTAGCATCCTTAACCTCATTTTTCTTTGAATTTAGCTCAACAGAAAAAACCGCGTAGGCGATTGGAATATCATTATAAAAATTTGGGAGGTATCTTATAGCTACGTCTTTCATAATCTTATCCTCTTTTTAATAACTACATTATAAACTAATTTTTCAAAATTATAAATAGAATTAACGTATAGTTATGGACAAAAACAGAAAAAATGAGGCATTTTTTTGCCTCATTTTATTCTTAGAAGAATCTTTCAATTAAATCATGAGAATATTCAATAGTTTCATCCATATCACCAAATGACATAATTTCACCTGCATAATATGTATTTAGCTCGCCCTGAAGTGCTTCTACCTTCTCATACCATCCAGCTGCATAATCCTCAGAATATATATGTGGGAAATAATAGGTTTGGAACTTATAGATGATATTTTCCTTACCATCCTTAACCTCTATTGGAGAGCCTGCCTTTCTCATATCCTCAATTACATTTTTACATACCTCATCATAATTTAATTCCTTACCACCAAAGGCAGTCTTATGATGTCTTAATACATAAGAAACAATTGGCTGATCTGGCTCATTCTTCCATCTTCTATAATAAACCATGACATGACCAAGCTTTTCAGGTACCATGTTATCAACGATATAGTATGAGTTATCAGGATACTTATCCTTTTCAACAATGAATGCCTCAGTATCATATCTTTCATAGTCAATCTTGCTGAATAGCTCACGCTCATTATCTCTAACATCAAACCAAGTATCTAGTGACTTAGAAACTGGGTTATCTAAAGGATTCTTTTCTGTAGCTACCTGTAGTGGAGCTGTAACGATAATCTTATCGAATACCTCTTCCTTACCATTAACAGTTATTGTAACATTCTTTTCTGTTCTTACAACCTTTTCAACATTCGCATTTAATACTGCAGGATTCTTAAGCTTCTTATTTAATGCCTCATAAATGGATTGTGTACCATCCTTCCATGTCCAGAGGTTAACCTGAACGAAATTCATCATTGTCTGGAAGTCTAGATATTTTAAAACATAGGCTGCAGGAATTTCATCAAAATAGCCATAGCCGAAGGATGTAAATGGCTGAACCCATACCTCTTGAACTAGAGGTACACCATTCATTTCACAGAAATCCTTAAATGGCATTGCTAAATCCTTTAAATTAGGATTTACACCCTCAACAGGATGTCTATCCTCTGCAACGGCATATCCCTTATATCTACCCTCAGATACACCTAAGTGACCACAAATATCATAGCCCTTATATTTTGTTTCTAGAATTTGGCCAAATTCTTTAATCTGCTTTGCAAGCTTCTTTAAATGAAGGGCATTCTTAGGATGCTTCAAGAAATACTTAAGTGGAGATGCTTGTGCACTATGTGTATCCCATCTTGAATCAATCTTACCATCTGGGTACTTGTAATTACGGTTTAATGCTGGACCATCGTGTGTAACACCCGCGAATAGCTCAACATCGTGTACTGCATAATAAGAAGGCACTCCCATAATTGCACCCATTTCATATCTCTTACCATTACAGTAAGGAGAATGACACTTTCCACCTACATGATCCTGCTTCTCGTAGATTACATAATTTTCGTAACCCTTCTTTTCAAGATACATTGCAGCTGATAAGCCGGCAGGTCCGCCGCCAATAATAGCAATTCTAATCTTTTTATCCATATTTATTCTCCTTTTGAATTGATTATAGCTTCTAAAAATATTATACTTAAAAGTGAAGAATGTTTCAATCCGATTACGAAATAATAAAATCATTTCTCCGAAAT
>AUXO014159583.1_pt1 | contig 10108 bp, 5 predicted proteins | sample 768731 | NCBI WGS metagenome assembly AUXO01 (sample SAMN02715735, study PRJNA202380) | gut metagenome | biome: sheep rumen | host: Ovis aries | place: New Zealand: Palmerston North | reverse complement strand
TGGTACTGGTTGCGGCGCTACCTGTTCCGGCATCGGTGCTGGCTGTGGCACTGGCTCATTTATTAATTCTTCCTGAACTTTTTCCGGCTCTGCTACTGCTTCAATTTCAGATGCTGTTTCAGCTCCCGATTCTGTTGCTGTTTCATCTCCAGATGCTGTTTCAGTCTCTGGTTCTGCTACAGTTTCCGGATCTGCTTCTTGTTCCGTTACCGTTTCAGCTTCCGGCACTACAGCCGGTTCTGCTTCAGCTTCCGGCATTACTTCCGTTACTGCCTCTTGTTCTGCTACCATCTCAGCTTCCGGTTCTGCTACAGTTTCAGTTTCCGGTACTACTTCCGGCTCTGTTACTGCTTCAGCTTCCGGTGCTGTTTCTGTTACAGGCACCTGTTCTTCTATAGTTTCTGACTCTGGCACTTCTGCCTCTTTTGTCACTTCCGAAGTTTCTACTGTCTGGGGCTCCTGTGCATTCTCTGCTGCTATTTCATTTTCAGCTACAGTTGGCTGCACGGTCGGCTGATTCACAGGAGCAGCCGGTCTTAAAGTTATGACCGTTCCCGGAAATAGTCTGTCATTTAAATCTCTAACGAGAGCTATCGCCTCTTCTCTTGTAAGCTTGCTAATCAAAAAATCCGGCAAAGACATTCCTTCCGGAATATCTATAAATAAATTCTCCTGCATAAAAACCTCCCCGTTTTCCCCAAAAGTCTGCAAAATTTATATATTTCTTTTAGACACGTAAAGTTCAGAGCGTTTTCACACCCTGAACTATACCAATTTGATTACTCAACATTTATTAACCTATCTTAAATGTAAAGTCCTCATCACCTAATGTTATCGTGCAATTATTCTTCAGAAGAACTTCATCATCTCCCTCAACAGGCTTCTGATCTACATAAGTATGATTTGTTGATTTATTATCCTTTATATAAAACTGATTACCCTTATGTAGAATTATCGCATGCTGACGGCTTACAGCACCATTGCCTCCGATATGGTAGTCAACCCCTCTGCTTGCCTTTCCTATCTTGAAGACAGGCTTGTTAATAACTATCTTCTCATCAGTATTTACTCTGACGAGATATGGATTAATTACAATTGCGCCTTCTCTACCAAGTATCGTATTATCAATTATTTCTGTCTTGCCCTTTGGCGCTGTCTCTACATTATCTTTATCTTTGGCTGAAGAATCATTGTTCTTGTCATCTTTCTTCTTATCTTTAGACTCTTCTTCTCCTTCAGCTCCTGCCTTTTCATCTTCTTCAGCAATTTCCTCAGCAGCAGCCTTCAGCACAGCTGCTCTGCTGACTCTTACAGGTTTCTGAATTCCTACATTTCTGTCTGCCTGCTTGTTTTCATCTGAATTAACTATATCATTAAGTTTAGATTTTATCTCTTCTATTGATTCAGCTTCTGTCTGAGCTTCTTCTTCGGTAGTGTTTTCTGCAGCAGCTTCCGCCTCATCAAGTTCATCCGAATCATCATCGCCTATTTCAGGAAGCTTTTCATCAGCAGTTCCGAGTTCATCCATGAAGTCCATTGCTTTCTTTTCTTTAACTTCTCCCAGATCTGCGTCACTTACCACCTCTGTTCCATCATCAGTAGAAATGCCTTCTTCAGCAGCATATCCGATTCCGGCATCCTTCATCAATGCTTCAGTGAGACCTATGAGTCCTCTCAGATTAAATCCATTTCCATTTATATATGTAAGAAGTTGTCCTACATAAGCCAGATCCTCTTCTACATTATATACAAATCCTGCCACAAGTTGTCTTACGAAGCTCTTGAATTCACTGGATAAAGAAGCATCACTCTCTACAGGAAGATATAAGAACTGTACTTCCATGCTGTCCGGATCAATATACATAAAGTCTTTATTCAACAAAATGTATGAAAGCGGAATAGCATGTTCTTTTACACTTATCATTCCGAGAGCAACATTTCTGAGAAGTTTTAGTACTGTTTCTCTGCTCATTACTCCCTGCGAGAAATTCGAAATGCTCATTTTACCTGTTATATCGTATGTCAGGTAATCAAAGTCATCATCCTCTTCATATATAATATCTAATATTTCTGATAAATCATTTTCTTCGCAGTAGTCGAGTACATCTTCGTCTACCTCCATGCCTTCTCCCATAATGTATGTGAGATAACGTTCATGTCCCAGATTCTTTGCTGTAAATCTAAAATATCTCATGTCGCTACACTTCCTCCTGTATATCAATGATATTAAAAATCTTATTCATCCTCTCCGGACTGTGATTCATCAGACTGATCATCTTCATCATCAGTCATTGTATTCTCATGTTCTTCAAGCGTTTCCGTGAAAATGTGTTCACCCTTCTCCTCATCTATAACGTGATAATACATATAGTTAGTCTCTTCCGGCTGCAGAGCAGCTTTTATACATGCAAGACCCGGATTGCAGATAGGTCCTACAGGAAGTCCACTTGAAACATATGTATTATAAGGCGACGAGTAAGACAGTTCATCTTCCATAAGCTCCGGTTTATCATACATACCCTCTGTCATAGGATATAGTATTGTGGAGTCTATCTGAAGCTGTGTATTTGCATCAAGTCTGTTATATATAACTGATGCTATCTTAGGTCGCTCTTCGTCTATTTTTGCTTCTCTTTCTATCATTGAAGCAACTGTCAGTATCTCAAACGAATTATAGCCTTTATCAAGTGCTATGGATTTTAATTCATCTGTATAGTACAGTTCAAATGCATTCAACATCATATATACTATATCGATAGCCTTGGTATTTTTCGTTATATCATAAGTAGCTGGAAATAGATATCCTTCCAGTTTGTATCTGACATTAGCTCCCGAAGGCACATCCTGCAAATACTCAAAGTCATTTGTCGTGATTGATTTTACAGCATTTATAAAATCACTCTTAGAACAAATGTCTTCCTCCTCACACTTGGCAGCTATCATATCAATCGTGTAACCTTCCGGAACAACCAGCTGTTTCACTATCTTAGAATCATCATCTTCCTTAGACATTATCTCCATCATTTCAAGAGTATTCATGCCTTTTCTCAGAGTGAATGTTCCTGCCTGAAGCTTTCCTCTGTATTCAGATTCCTGAAGTCTCTTAACGAACGCCCGTTCAAAACGAATAAGTCCGTTCTTGTGAAGTATCTTCGCCACTTCCTTAACAGAAGAATCTTCCGGAATCTCCACAATCACCTCATCTCCAGGTGCAGAATATGTACTTGTATATTCATCATCATAAGCATTCCTGTAATCATGTATATAGTCAGAAACTACCACAAACAACAGGAACGCGGCCGCTAGACCTATAAAAAACTTTACTGCTTTAACCATGGATGTCATCCTTTTTTGCGATTTGGGTACACTTCCCCACTTTTACAGATATAGTCTATCATTTTTCCATCAAAATCGCAACTGCCCTTTTTATTCCTTGCAAAATATTCACATTTGCTTTCCAGCCCAAAGACATAAGTCTGTCACTGTTCATAATCTCTGGTGTCTGCTTCGAATAATCTATTTCAACTTCCTTCTCATCTTCCGGATTTGCAAAGCTGAGTGTAAGTCCTTTTTCCGGAAATGCTTCAACAGCCTTCTTTGCGAAATCCCTGATTGTAATATTGCTGCCTTCACTCGCTATGTTGTATGGGAAAAGGTTTTCTCCTTTCAGAAGTACTGTAAGTATAGCTATCGCTGTATCCGTAACATAACAGAAAGATCTGTATGGTGCGCCATTACTTTTAAGAAGGATATTCTCGCCTCTTACAACATTTGCTATAAATTGTGCCCATACCCTGTCATCATCCAGACTTGCCGCTCCATATATATAGCTTGGTCTCACTATCTTAACATTTAATCCATACTGTTTACTGTAGCTTGCAGCCAGAGTTTCCGATGCTCTTTTGCCCATTGCATAGCAATTCTTATATGAATCCGGATTCACATATCCCTGGGTCTCTTCCATAAGCTCATGAGATCCATCTGTTACCAGACCATATGTCTTAAGGCTTGATACTATAAGAACCTCTGCCTTATTCTGAAGAGCATATCTGAACACCTTATCTGTACCAACCAGATTAGCCCTGATAGTACCAACAGGGTCATTCTCAAAGTGCCAGTTAGATGCCTGCGAAGCCGCATGTATAACATAGTCTGCCATAGGCACAAGATCGAAATCATCACATACATCCTGCTCCACAAGAACCAGATCATCACGCTGCATCAAAGCACCATATTTTTTCTCTGCTCTTTCGATACTTCTGACCAGGCCTATTACCTTTATCCCCGCATCATGGTCATCATTTCTCAGAAGAAGCGCAAGAACAAGATGTGAACTGATAAAACCTGACGCTCCTGTAATGGTAATACTTTTGTTATCAAGCATAGACCAGTCAATCGGAGCTTGTTCTATCTCTTCTATATCATTAAGAAATGTTCCTGATATATTATTTCTTACAAGTAAATCCTGATTCATATATGCCTCCTCTAATCTATCTGTCTATAGTCCTCAAGGAACTCTCTCAGTTTCTCTCCAGCCTCTTTAAGCACCGCCATTTCAGGAAGATAAACAATTCTGAAATGATCCGGTGTCTCATAATGGAAACCTCCACCATGTGTGAAAAGAATCTTCTTGCTTCTAAGAACATCCAGCGCAAAGCGTTCATCATCATGTATGTTGAATTTCTTAATATCAAGCTTCGGGAAGCAGTAAAATGCCGCTTCAGGCTTTACAACACTGACACCCGGGATATCATTCAGCAGCTTAACTATACATTCTCTCTGTTCATACACTCTTCCTCCCGGTTCTACCAGCTTATCGGTCTCTTCCATCATTTCAAGCGCCGGCGCTATCAGCGACTGTGCAGGAACATTTGAACAAAGTCTCATGGAAGAAAGAAGCTTGATACCTTCTATATATCCCTTTGCATTTGTCTTGTCTCCGGATATGCTCATCCATCCCACTCTGTATCCGGCTATCAGATGAGACTTAGAAAGTCCGTTAAATGTAATGCACATCAGATCAGGTGCAAGACTCGCTATGGAAATGTGTTTCTTCCCATCCATTACCAGCCTGTCATATATCTCATCAGCAAATATGATCAGATCGTGCATTCTTGCAAGCTTTACGATATCCTCAAGGATTTCCTTTGGATACAAAGCTCCTGTAGGATTATTAGGATTTATTACTACTATTCCTTTTGTCCTTGGAGTTATCTTTCTCTCTATATCCTTTACATCCGGATACCATCCTGACTGCTCATCGCATATGTAGTGAACAGCTGTGCCCCCCGCAAGAGTTACTGATGCCGTCCAAAGAGGATAATCCGGTGAAGGAACCAGTATTTCATCACCGTAATCCAGAAGTCCCTGCATAGAAAGAGTGATAAGTTCACTTACTCCATTTCCTGTATATATATCATCGATTTCTACGTTCGGTATATTCTTCTTTTCGTCGTATTTTTTAATAGCTTCTCTGGCAGACACTATACCTTTTGAGTCAGAATAACCTTCGGTCTTAACAAGATTGTTCTGCATTATCTCAAGAAGCTTATCCGGCGCCCTGAAACCAAACGGCGCAGGATTGCCTATATTAAGCTTAAGTATCTCTTCGCCTCTGGCTATCATACGATTTGCTTCATCCATAACCGGACCACGAATATCATAACAAACATTATTCAGTTTTACAGACTTCTCAAATTTTCTCATTTTTCCTCACCTTGCTTCAATCTTATCAGGATTTCATCCCGGTAGATATTTTTTGTCTTATAATCATATAGGGACATCCGAAAAAAAACGGACGCCCCCTTAATCTTCATCTATTCTTTTTCCTCAAATCACCTTGAAGGATAACCCGAATCACTTATATTATTCTTAACCTTAACTATTCGTGTCACCGATTCATCCAGTCGTTCTTCAGATATCTCACCTGACTTTACAGCATTTAACACTCCATTATATGCCGCTTCAAAGTCAGCCGGCATAAGAATCATATCTGCTCCTGCTTTAATAGCAAGACACGCTGCTTCATCAGAGTTATATTTCTGTGATATGGCTCCCATATCCATGGCATCAGTAACAACGATTCCGTTATATCCCATTTTGCCTCGCAGGACATCTGTAATCAAAATGTCTGACACCGATGCAGGAGTATCATGCCCTGTTATTCCCGGTGCAGATATATGTGAAACCATGATAAAGTTTGCACCGTCATCTATAGCCTTCTGGAATGGTATAAGTTCAGACTCACTCAGCTCATCTACAGATTTATTCGTAAATGCTGCTCCAAGATGAGTATCTCCCGCTGTTGATCCATGACCCGGAAAATGTTTATATACCGCTTCAAGTCCCTTTGACTTAAGACCTTCTGCCACAGCTATAGACATATCAGAAACAACTGCACTGTCGCTTCCGAATGAACGTCTCTTAACTATAGAATTATCAGGATTTGTAAGTACATCTGCAACTGGCGCAAAATCAACATTGAAACCAAGTTCAGACAGATATGTTCCTATGGTTGTCCCTGCCTGTCTCGCATCTTCAACAGTTCCTGACGCGCCTATATCTGCCATGTCTCCGACATTGCTTACGTCAAACCGTCCGCTTCCTGCAACTCTTGCCACAGTTCCGCCTTCCTCATCTACACAAAGGAACATAGGCAGCCCGACTCTTTCAATGCTGTATCTGTTGGTATTTGAAAGCATTTCCTTGACCTGAGTCTTAGCCTGAAGATTATCTCCCATGTAGATGATTCCACCCACAGGAGTTTCCTTTATAGCTTTCTCAGTTGCCTCACCCGCCATGGTAACACCATCTGTCTTTGTGAGTTTTTCTGGTGTAACTATAAACAACTGGGCAACCTTATCTTCTACTGACATCTCACGGACAGTCTTGGTTACTTCATCAACCTCTTCAGGAAGTTCCGCCTCAATAACATCCGGTTCTTCAGAAAACGCATCAGTACCAGTCGCTGTTTCTTCCGAAATCGCATAGGTAACGTCTCCATAAACACTGAGGCCGTCTGTCTCTATAATTCCGTCAGAGCTATTTACCCCTGCAGCTTTTGCATTTGTGGGAAGCTTTTCTTTTTTGCTTATTTCTCCTGCTTTGTCACCGCCTAAAGTCACACATAATATTAGTAAGACAACAGCAGCAAAAATCAATAGATTTCTTCTCAATCTGCTCTTCACATTTACCACCTTTTATATCGGTCAATTGGTTTACAGAACATAATCGGAGTTATTGTAACATTAAATATCATAAAAAGCCACTATAATTTGCGGTTTTTTATGATATTTTATACTTTTCTTCGTAAATATAGAGCATATATGTGATATAAATACCATATTTTTGTTATGTTATGTCAACTAATTATAAAAAGGACCACACATTTTCATGTGTAGTCCCATTAATTCTTCTAGCTATTTTTTTTAAACTTCATTGTTTTTTTCAGTCCCTTACCGGTTTTAAAAAGCTTCTTATATGCTTTTAATTTGGATGAAGGAACCTTTATGACAGCTTTCTTGTTAATTCCTTTGATAGCATTCCTGCCAACTGATTTTAATACCTTTGATTTGATATTTATAGTTTTTAGTTTAGTACATCCTTTAAATGCATTCTTTTTTATACTTGTAACATTACTTCCTACAGTCACTTTCTTAAGCTTCTTACAACCACTAAATGCATTGCTGTCAATAGCTGTAACTTTATAAGTAATCCCACCATAAACTATATTCTTAGGAACTATAACCTTAGTTACCTTCTTATTCTTCGGCTTTTTATATGATACTGTCGGATTCTTCACATCCGATGATGTAACCACATAACTATTACCTGAATTCTTATACTTAATAACTGTTCCTTTTTCTGCCGGTTGATTCTTCTCCTTAGTTTCTGTAGGAGCTGCTGTCGGCGTAACTGTCGGGTCTTCTGAAGGTTTTACTGTTGGCTCCGCCGTCGGAGTTATAGTTGGATCAGTGACCGGAGTTATAGTTGGGGATACTGCAGGTGTAGGCGTAAGGCTCGACGTCGGGGCAGACGTTGGAGCTGATGACGGGGTTGGTGTCGTCGTTGGTGTAACTTCTGGTGCATCTCCTACTCTGTACAGATAGAAATCATCAGCTGATCCCCAGCCACCACCTGCAGCAGTTATATTAAGGCCTATACTTAGTTCAGTATCATCCTCACTTATCACAATATCTGTTATTTCAGGATTCTTCCATTCTTTCCATCCTGTCAGTACTGCGCTTTCCTTATATTCATTATCTTTTGTTTTTGCATATATATAGATATCGGCATTATCTCCACAGTCTCCACCCTGAATATATCCGCCATATTTATATATTCCTCTGGAAAGCTTTATACTTTGCTCGATTCCACAGGTAAAGTCAGAACCATCATAGAAATGATAATTATAACTTCCGGTTCTTTGATTGGATTCCTCATTTGTTATTCTGTTCTTATCTGCACTTCCGGTAAACTTCCATTCCTTGTCGCCATCTTCAAAACCATAGTTTTTCTCTCGAATAAGATTCTGAATGGTTATCTCGACTTTACAGATAACATCAAATTCCAGATCATTATAGGTTGCTATACCTTTTACTGTGTAGTTTCCTACACCAGACTTCTCTACAAGGCTTATATCTTCTTTATCCCACTTTACCTTAGCTTCGTCCTTTGTTCCATCCTTATATAAGACTCCTACTTTTTCAGGAAGGATTATATCTTCTCCTTCTTCAAAAGCTGCGCTTGCATCATATATCTTGGACAAACCATTCGTTGCAGTAGAACCACCTCTTATAAGATTAAAAAGCTTTAATGATTCAAGGGCCTTTCCATCAAAGTCAAATACAGACTCATTATCAACAGCTGATCCGCCATACCACTCGCCAACATTCTTGTCATAATCTGCTGCCGCTGACGTAGCCCAGCCTGATCCATATTTCTCCCATATAGCTTTATTATTCTCTAGAACAGCTTCCTTGTCTGTTGCACCAGCATAGTTGTTTACCGGAATCCATGCAGGTTCCCACCAGAATACTCCGATTCCTTTGTTGTTATCTATGGAAGATATCGTGCTTATCACATTTCTGAAGTGATTTACCTGTCCCTGCTCGCTTATCTCGTAAGGAAAATCATCAGTTGTAAGCTTCTTTTCACTTTCTGTATTCTCCCATCCATCGCCATCCTCTATAGTTCTGACATATGACGTCTCGGCAACCATTACATATTTGTTATACTTTTCTGCAACCGCTGAAAGCTTTGTCTTAAGATTATCAAGTGTACCATGCCAGTAAGGATAGTAAGATGTTGCAAAAACATCATATACCACGCCATTCGTATCAAGATCCTTTGCATATCCTACGTAGTCTATACTATCAGGATTAGTCAGATGAATAGCTATCATGATTTTCTTATCGTTTGCTTTTTCTATAGCCTGCACACCCTCACTTCCTGCCTTAAAGAGAGTGCACATATTAACTCTGGTCTTCTCACCGCAAAATCCCGTAGTAGTTTCATTTCCTATCTGAACCATTCCTACATCTACGCCAGAGTCAATCAGTTCCTGAAGGCTTGTCTCAGTCCATTTCTTGAGAGTTTCAGCTTTTTCTTCCAGCTCAAGCTCCTTCCATAACTTTGGAGCTGTCTGTTTTCCCGGATCTGTCCAGAAGTCTGAATAATGAAAATCAACAAGAACTCTCATTCCGGCATCTGTAGCATATTTACCTATCTCTGCAGCAGTCTTAACATCACAGTTTCCACCACCGTAATAGTTCCCTGCACCATCTGTAGGATCAACCCATACACGAAGTCTTACATAATTAACTCCGTTATCCTTTAACAGATTAAAGAATCCGGAATCCGTCAGCTCATTACCGTCAAAATCTTTATATGTTGCTCCACTTTTTCTTATGGAGAGATAGGATGAAAGATCAAATCCTGTAATAAAACCATTTGCTAATCCATCAACCTTTTCTACCACCAGATCTGATTCCACTGGTTCTATAGAAACAGGAGTTGTGTCATAATCAAAGGCTCTTACTTCCTTCTCTACTTCTTCATACGAATAAAGAATAATATCATCAAAATCACCCCAGTAACCTGGTGTGAT
>AUXO011185479.1_pt1 | contig 10108 bp, 7 predicted proteins | sample 768731 | NCBI WGS metagenome assembly AUXO01 (sample SAMN02715735, study PRJNA202380) | gut metagenome | biome: sheep rumen | host: Ovis aries | place: New Zealand: Palmerston North | reverse complement strand
GACAAGATCGAAGCCGGCAAGAAGAACATGGTCTACAGCCTCACCTACCAGGCCATGGACCGCACCCTTACCGACGACGAAGTCAACAAGGCTCACAACAAGCTGCGTGACAAGCTCGTTGCTAATGGCGACATCGTCTTACGCTAACTTTTCTACCATTATTGTTTTAAATCCTCCCAGGAAACTGCGAGGATTTTTTTATTATTTTATCTAAACAGGAGACAACAAATATGTTCAGAAATTTTCTAGGAATAATTGTAGCCGCCCTCATATTTACGAGCTGCGGTGGCGATTCTTCTAGTTCTCCCTCAAATAGTTACTCATGGGTTTCTTCTTTAAGTGAGCTCGGCTCATGCGACAAAAAACACGAAGGCGTAATCGTTTATGCCAGCAAAGAAGACGTCTACGTGACCTGCCACGACGGTTTCTGGGGTGAATTCAGCGAAGAAACTATCGGTGACAATTCTAGTTCTAGCGCCAAGAGTTCCAGTTCGCAAAAGAGCAACAGCGGCGATGACGGATACCTTGACTTACAGGGGGAAAGTTCTTCTTCAAAAGCCCAAATAGAGCTTAATTTAAAGGTCGCCGCCGACGACACCATTCTTTCGCTTAGGTATTTAAATGACTGCAATTCTTCTCATGTAGGCAAATATATTTACCTTATTTCGCTATCCCTTTATATGATCTGTACCGAAGACGGATGGAAAGAATACGACCCACCATCAAGCGGTCCCGACAAAGGATCTGTTGTCGATCCCAAAACAAGCACAGGTACAAGCGACCTCACGAACTACTTCGAAGAATACGACATATCCCAAAAACAGACTGCCCCGAACAAAGTCATCAGCTCCTATAAAGACATCACGTACGCATCTGTTTTGTTTGGAGAATGCGACGCCCAAAAAGACAATCAGATTTTTAAGGATACACTCCGTGCAATAAATTCTGACATTTCGCCAGACCACCTGTTCTATTGCAAAAACGGCGTATGGTTGGGCGTCACAAGTTTCTTTGCCGACACCCTTCAACTAGAGACGGCTCCTTACGGGACCTTCAAAGAAGGCTTCTATGCTGGCCGGGGCGAAAAGAGTTTGTCAAATTACTGCCAAGAAGACTTCATCTCGACAGATCATCAGGTGTACGTCATGGATAATGGATGGAGAGAGGCCACAACAACCGAAATATGCTTTAAGGAAATCTGCTCTAAAAAGAATGAAGGCGAATTCTATGACTTCGATGGTTACCAGTTCTTGTGCCATAACAGGGATTGGTCTATTCCCCTCATTTTTGAAATGCCCAATCAGGATTTCTTTAATAAGGATTATGCCTATGAAACCATGGAAGATGAACGCGATGGGCGCATTTACAAGACAACGCAAATTGGCTCACAACTATGGATGGCCGAAAATCTAAACTACTCGGGAGTCTCCGGTGAATTCGGAACTTGCTATAAAGACAACCTGCAATACTGCGAAACTTCCGGCCGATTCTACAGCTGGAACGAATTTATGAATGCACTCGATTCTCTGCCGCCATCAACAAGCCAGGGAATATGCCCTGACGGTTGGGCAATCCCCGACAAAGCAGACTACACACAACTGATTGATTACACCAAATTTAAATGCGGCTATACAGGTGGAGTCTGCTACGGCTCAACGCTTTTTGCCAAAGGAGCATGGGAGTTTTCTTGGGACTATTTCGCCTTTGGCGACCAAGTCGACTTGTACGGATTTTCCGCAATAGGCGGAATGTTATATAAAAGCGGTGGATATAGCAAGAACTATACAAACTTTTGCATCGCCTCAAAATCAAGCGACATTCTAAATTACGCCTCGATACATATTACGCGAGAAGAGGTTGGCGGACTCCACGTCGACAAAGCAATATACAACACCCTTTGCAATGTACGTTGCATTAAAAAGGATGCAACAAGTTACGTCGAAGACGCAGAATAAGTGGCAGGAGAGAACAAAATGGTAAAAATCATTAAACTCATTTCTCATTTTGGCTTCGCCACGACAATCGGCATCACCCCATTTCTATTTGGTTGCGGCAATGACAGCAGCAGTTCTTCTGTAAATACATATATCGCAGAAGGCGAGTATATCAAGAGCAAAAACGACTTGCAAGAATACGAATGTTCTAGCGCCAGAGAAGGAGTCATCGTCTACCTTTCTAGCGAAGACACCCGCATGGTCTGTTCCCAAAATAAGTGGATCGACTACTCTAAATGGCAATCCCAAAACGGAATCAATAGTTCTAGTTCGAAAAAGAATGAGACGTCTAGTTCCAGCGTCAAAAGCCAATCCAGCTCCAGCACTGATTATGGTTCCGCCGGTTCCGACTCTCTTATCATTTCCCGTTACGGCTCCTCTTTTCTGGGTTCCGTAAAAAGCATGCGAAATCTTTCTGCTTGCGATAAGGAAATGTCTTACCGCGTTGTCTATGTTGAAGACATGGATGCTTACCTCAGATGTTTCGAACCTAATTGGGTTGAAGCATTTCTTAACGAAGGTTCCAGCTCTTATTCTCTAGGCAACGAACCTGAATGCAACAAAGATAATCAGGGTCGAGAAATAATGATTAGTTTTGACAACTATGTTTGTTTCAACGGCGAATGGGTTTCTTTAGACGACTTCAATTTTACAGTCAATACAGAAAACGATACATGGAACCCTGTTCCTTTAGAATACGACGTAAAGCATGTTCTGCCGGACTATCGCGATTCTGTACTGGGCCCTTGCACAAAAGAAAAATACGGGACCATCGCCCGCGACACGAGTCTTCTCGATTACTCTAGCAACGGTCATTTCCGCTGCAATGAAAAGGGATACTGGTATGCACTCTCCAATGCTGAAGCCGACACGGTCGGACTCAAACCCGTTCCTGAAGGTTCCTTTGCACTAGGACGCTATTCTACATATTATCCAGAACGCCTCAATCTTCCAGAACAATGCATTGTTCACGGAGATTTGTCGCGCTCCCGCGTCTATTACGTATATGACGATAAAGCCTGGCGTCGGGCCGCCCCCCTAGAAATATGCAACCTTAAGGCCTGTTTAAAATCAAATGAAGGCGAAGAATACAATTTATTCGGGTATCTGCTCCGTTGCGAAAACAGCACCTGGGTGCAGGATAGCATTCAGAACATTCCAAAGAAGGATTTTTTCAATCCAAATATAAGCTACGGCACCCTGAAAGACGCTAGAGACGGGAAAACCTATAAGACCGTCGAAATCAATGGTAAAACCTGGATGGCCGAGAACTTGAACTACTATGACACCACCCAGAACATTATGGGTAACACCAACTGCTACCTGAACAACGAAGAATACTGCGAAAACATGGGCCGGTACTATTCCTGGACTGCAGCAATGAACATTTCGCCTAGCTATGCCAAAGAAATGTCGCCTTCCACGGAAAGCGAAACCGAGCGTCAAGGCGTATGCCCTAGCGGCTGGCACATTCCCGACACCCTCGAATGGGATGCACTAGCAGGATTCCATTCTACAAACGACTTCATGTATCAGAAAGGCTGGTTAATAAGTTTAGAATCAAGTAGCATTAGCGTTTTAAGCGGAGAATTTAACACAACCGGTTTTTCTGTAATACCTGTAAACCAGAGTTACGATTCAAATCGAGGCGTAGTAGGGTACAACGAAATAGGTCACGCCGCCTATTTCTGCACATCCAACCGTTTCAACGAAGAAAAATTCATGGCAGCAGAGTTCGCATTCTACTATGGTTTTTCAAGAATAAACTATGCCTACAGCAAATTGAGCATGGAAGCACAATGCTCGGTTAGATGCGTCAAGAACTCGGAGGATTAACAAGATGCGTAAAATTTCATTCATTTGCCTTTTGCTGCTGTTCTTTGCAAATTCCTTTGCCGCTACAGAAACATGGAATGTTGTTCCCGCCAAGTCGTTCTTCAAGGGAAACGGGACCGAAAACAGCCCTTATATCATCACAACGGATGCCGAATTCGCGCTTATGGCCAGCTATATGCAGGACTCGACACACAAAAATTGTCATTACGCATTAGAAACGGACATCATCATCAATGAAGGTAACGCAGCCCAATGGGGAACGACGCCTCCTAAGTATAAATGGAAACCCATAGGAGATTCCCTAAATCAGGCTTCGGGTATTCTGTACGGACAAGGCCATACCATTAGCGGCCTTTATATCAATTCCGAAAAAGAAGATTATCAAGGTCTCTTTGGCTATCTAAACGGTTCCATTTACAACCTGAACCTGGTAAATTCATTCGTCAAGGGAAGGAATTACGTCAGTGCCTTAGCATCTCGCGTAACCACCATAGAAAATATTTTTGTTGAAGCCGTTGTCGAAGGTAAAAATGTTGTTGGCGGTATAACAGCCTATCCATTTATACGCATTTCTCATGCCATATTCAAGGGGGCCGTAAAGGGCGTCAATTATGTAGGAGGAATTTATGGTTATAGTGAAATCAGCTACAATACTTCAAGAGGAGCCGAGTATTGCGACAATTACGGCACTATCATAGGCCAAAACAATGTCGGTGGCATTAGCGGAGAGCTCTACATTGACGTTCCAGCCCAAGTCGTTGATTTATACAAATTAAGAAACTTTGGTAATGTTTTTGGACACAACAACGTAGGTGGAATTATTGGATTATTGAATTTAGACCGAAACGGCTCTGAATACAAAAAAATGTTCAATTTTAAATACCTCCGAAACATGGGCGAAATTTCGGGGAACGATATGGTCGGTGGACTTATGGGCGTATATTATACCGGAAGATCCGACGACTCGTCTCACGCCATTTCCTATTCATACAACGCGGGACGCGTCAGGGCGGATTCCAACGCTTATCCTCTATTTTACCATGCAAAATGGCATGCAGGGTACGAGAATATTCCTTATTCAGTTCATTGCTACAATCTTGCCGAGATATACGGTCCTAATCTTGTCGTAGACAGAATCAGCCCAAACCTTATAGACAACTATGCCGATTCTTTGGGTCCTGAATACGTGCCCGACACAGGAGCTACAAAAATAAACAGGGGGTACCCCATCCTTGTCGAAGAAGACAAGAACTTCCGCTATCTAAAAGGCAGCGGAACTCCGGATAATCCGTTCTTGATTGAAAGCCTAGAAGACCTGATCAAGCTTCAAAAGTATTCCCAAAACGAATCTCTTGTAAACCGCTTTTATTACAAGCAAACCGCCGATATCGATTTAAAGTCCATCAAAAACTGGACACCAATGAGATTTAAGGCAATAAATTACGATGGCGGCAAGCACAAAATCTCCAACATGAGATCTTATTCGAAACGCGGATGTGCCGGTTTTATCAGCATATCCGATAGCGGAATGACCATTAAGAACCTAGAGCTTGAAAATGTTGACGTCAAGGGAACCATATCCGTAGGGGCCTTACTTTGCACTGCAAACAACGCAGATGTTTCGGGCATAAAAGTCTCAGGAAAGGTCGTTGCAGACAAGGACTCCACGACGCCATCCGATGCCGGTGGAATCGTTGGATATTACATGCGCGGAAAACTGTATGACCTCGAAAACCATGCAGACGTTTACGTAGATGGGGATGCTGGGGGAATCATCGGGGATGCCTCGTCATACTCTACTTCAAGTCTCGTTAAGGTCACCAATTACGGAAACATCTTTGCGACAGTACACGCAGGGGGAATTGCAGCCGATTTCGACGAAACCATCAGCTTCGCAAGGAACTACGGCAAAGTGAACGGCCTGCAAAGTGCCGGAGGAATTGCGGCTTCTGCCGGCGGAGTCAACCGTTCATTTAACCGAGGCGATGTTTTTAGCTACGATCACGTAGCCGGTGTTGTTGGAGCCGCAAAGAAGGTCGAGTACGTGTACAATACCGGTAACATCTACGGAGACACCGTATATGCATCGGGCTATACTGTGGGACGTCCCTACTATAGCCACAGGGATTCTGTTATTTTAAAACACGCCTACAACGAGAAAAAGCCTGGCGTATTCGGACTCGCCGGTAAAAACGTCTTGTCAAGCGACACATTCAGTCTCACACAAAAAGAATTTTTGTCTAAAGAGATTATCGAAAAAATGGGTGACGCCTTCATCTTTGACGAAAACAATGAAAACGACGGTTATCCCGTACTGTATATGGGATTCAAAGGCGAAGGGACTCCCGAATCTCCATTCCTGATTTCAAACAAAGAAGACCTGTACAGAATGAGGGATTATATAGGAGATGACGACTTCACAAATTTATTCGCCAACAGGAACTTTAAAATCACAAACAACATCATCTTTGATTCTACAGACACCTGGTATCCCGTAGGAAACGACTACAATAGGTTTTCTGGAGTTCTTGATGGAGGAGGCCATACCATTTCGGGGCTCAACATGAACATGCTTTCGGGAAGAAATAGCAAAGTGGCCTTATTCCGCTATTTAAAAGGAACCATCAAAAACCTTGGTATCGAAAACTCAAAGTTTGTCGCCGACACGGCAGCAGCATTCGTACTTCAATTAGAAGGCGGCACCCTAGAAAACTGCTGGAGCAAAGATTCAAAAGTCAACGGAACTAATGTCGCCAGCGGAATCGTCGCCTTCGCCGACGGCAACTTCACAATCAACAGGGTGTTTAACGCAAGCCACGTCTCTGGCGGCGACAACCTTATTTCGGGCATTGTCGCTAGAATTATCCTTGACGGCAACAGCGTTTTCACAAACAGTTTCAATACAGGCAAAATTGAGGGACCGAGTTACCTTAAATTAAACTCCCTTGCAAATTTTGCCTACCGCTTTGACGCCAGTAAAATCACCTTAAAAAATCTTTATACCACCGATACCACAGGAAATTCGGTATTCAATAAAAAAGACTTCACTTCATCCATCATCGAAAATGTATTCCACTTAAAGTCTAACGATGACGATTCTACCGGTGTTACCGAAAAATACATGAAGTCGAAAGAATTCGCGGAACGCCTCGGCAAAGAATTCACCTACGACTCACTCGGAGTCAACGATGGGTATCCCATACTTTTAAGTAGCAAAACCGCATTCAATTCTAAAAAAGGCCTATTCAAGATTGCCGAAAACAACCCGTCCATTAAGATTTCTACAGAATCAGGAATGATTCAACTTGAGGGACTCTTTGCAAACGAACAGGTCACCCTTGCAGACGTCAAGGGACGCATCTTGTGGAAAGGCCGCGCCATAGGGAACTCGCTCGCAATTACCATCAAAGTCCCTGGCATATACGTCATAAAGACAAAATCAGTCGCAAGAAAAGTTCTGGTGAAGTAAACAGAAATGTCCCGCAGGGGTTACCTGCGGGACGAGTGGAATTAGAAGAAAACAAGCGTGCTTCCGGTCTGTTCTACCCCGCGGTTCGATCCAGCTTCCCTTCTCTAGAACCAGAATGGACTGGAAGCACATCAATAATATACCTCAGAAAATCTTTCTGAGGAAATATTTTTTTGATTTTCATATTCCAACATGGAATGGTCCACCTTGGAATTCTGGGAGAGGCTAGCTATTCTTTTTCGCCTGTTTCCAGAGCTGTTGCAAGCCTTCTAGGCCCACGTCTTTCATTTCTTTGCCCTGTTCGCGGCACATGCTTTCGACCTTGCGAAAACGCTTTTCGAACTTGGAGTTAGCACGTTCCAGTGCGAGCGCCGCATTAAAGCCACAATGTCTTGCTACATTCACCAAGCTGAACATGATGTCGCCGAATTCATCTTCGAGACGGTCTACATTGCGGTTTTCGTCAGAGACCGCTTGCATTTCGGCCCTAAATTCACTAAATTCTTCTACAGCCTTGTCAAAGACAGGTTCCGCCTCGCCCCAGTCGAATCCGACCTTGGCGGCACGACGCTGAATTTCTTGGGCACGGGCTAGCGTCGGCAAGCTCCTGCTTACTTTGTCCATAGCAGACTTGCCCGCCATTGATAGATTATTCTTTTCTTGCGCCTTAATGCGTTCCCATTGGCGAACCACGCCATTCGAACCATCGACCTTCGCATCCCCAAAAACATGAGGATGGCGCCGGATCATCTTCTCGCAGATTCCCTGCACCACGTCGTCAATAGAAAAGTCTCCGTTTTCTTTGGCAACCTGAGAATGGAATACCACTTGAAAAAGCACATCGCCCAATTCTTCGGCCATGTGCGCCTTGTCGTCTGCCTGGGCGGCATCAATGTATTCGTGGGATTCTTCGACCAGATAAGGCAAAAGCGACTGATGCGTCTGTTGCCTGTCCCACGGGCAACCCTCAGGAGAACGCAGGGTCGCCATAATTTTCACTAAGTCTTCAAAGGAGTATTTCATGCAAGCCAAAGATAGAAAGTATATCGAAATCGACCTAGAGAACTATCCCCTCTCCCTCGGAGAATCCAAGTTTAAGCCCGCCCACCTGTACTGCCGCGGGGAACTCCCCCAAAGCAATCGGATAGGAATCGCCATGGTGGGAACGCGACGCCCCAGCAGCTCTGCCAAAGAACTCTGCCGGCGCATGGTCAAATCGCTTGTAGGCACGCAGGCTGTAGTCGTTTCGGGGCTTGCGCAAGGCATAGACAGCTATTGCCACGAGGCAGCCCTTGAATTCGGCATTCCAACCATCGCCGTTATCGCCCAGGGCCTAGAAGCCCCCATTCCTGGCGAACGCGCCCAGCTTGCAGAGCGCATCGTAAAAGCGGGAGGCTGCATTCTCAGCGAATACCAGGGGGATTTCGCAGCACATAAGGGAACATTCCCCGCCCGTAACCGCATTATCAGCGGGCTTAGCCGCACCACGGTACTCGTCCAAAGCAAACTCAAGGGAGGAGCCCTGATTACCGCCGAATACTGCCTGCAAGAGAACAAGCTACTCCTCGCCGTCCCCGGTGATTTCGACAGCGAAGTCGCTGCGGGCCCAAACCATTACCTGGACCAAGGCAAAGCCATGCCCGTCTTTTTGCCGGAAAGCCTGCGCGTTACCGCCGGCCTCCCCCAGATCCATACCGAAAAAGACCGACCTGTAGCAAGCCTGGAGCAAATTGCCGCATCGGGCTGCAGCCTTTCTAGCGAAGCCTTGGCTCTTTTTAGTCAATTCAACGGATTCCGTAAGACTTTTCAGGAACTGCAGGACGGTTGTAAACTCAAGCCTCTCAACATATTAGCTATATTAACAGAACTGGAACTCGCCGGACTGGTACACACCCCCGACAATTTTCAATTCTACTTTAACGGAACTACCTGACTTGAACAAGCGGCTTTTGATATTCCTCGTGATACTCACTATCGCTATCGGAGCGGTAGTATCGCAGCTTATGTTCGGCAAGAACAGTCTTAAGCAGCAACGTATCGTGGCACAGAATATTGAACGTTTTCAAGTTCAAATAGACTCGCTGCAACGTGCGATCGATTCCTGCAACATAGAAATAGAGCGACTCAAGAATGACTCGCTCTACAAAGAGAACCTGCTTCGCACCCGCTACGGAATGAGCCGCAAGGGCGAGCGAGTTTTTCAATTGGTCGAATAATTTAGCCTAGCACCAAGTCTGGGCGCGCCTTCATCTCGTCCAGCTGAATCTGGTGAAGCACCACATGGCCTTCAACCAGGCTTTGCTGTACATCAATAATGCGCTGATTCGTTGAACCCCTGAACTTGATTTCAAGCGACCTCTTGGCCATGATAAACGGTCCGTCAATCAAAATGTCCGCAAACGTCAAGAGTTCAAACATTTCGGGACGCTCGTGCGAAAGTTCCATCAGGCGTTCGTAGGTGTAACCGGTGAAAATCACCAGGTTCATGCCACGTTCCTTGATTTCACGCGCCAAAGGGATCAAGGCTGCAGCCTGATCCATCGGATCACCGCCACTAAATGTGATGCCATCGAGCAGCGGGTTTTCCTCGATCATTTCGAGGATTTCTTCAATATCAATAAAATGACCCCCGTTAAAATCGTGGGTCTGCGGGTTCTGACACCCAGGGCAATTATGGTGACAACCTTGAGTAAAGATTGTCATGCGGATTCCGGGACCGTCCACGAACGATTCGGGTTCGATTCCGGCAATCCGCAAGCGAGGGTATTCGTCCATACTAAATGCCGTGCTTCACGCGATCGTTCACTTC